>OQVP01000571.1_pt1 | contig 14049 bp, 9 predicted proteins | sample 1691541 | NCBI WGS metagenome assembly OQVP01 (sample SAMN03418258, study PRJEB22391) | human gut metagenome | biome: human-gut; feature: organic feature; material: feces | host: Homo sapiens | place: Tanzania | collected 2013-01 | reverse complement strand
TCGAAAGCCTCAGCAGCAACAAGTGGAGCATTTATGCGGCATATCTCGATGCTCGCCGCTACGCTATCTGCACATCGTTTTACGTATATAGCCGTTACCTTTCCGCTTCATATCAAGATAAGGTGAAAGTGAAAGGTTACTCGCCAGAGTGGCCCGAATTTAATATGTATGGCCAGCAATTTTTCCCACAAATCTTGTTGATGGGCAGTGTTCACGGCATAGCCTATGGCAGTGCGATGAAGATGAGTGCGAAATCACAAGGTGTGTTGGAAGAAAGTAAGGTTGAGACTATTGATAGGGCAAATGCTGAACTTCCGAAAGAGAGCAAAGCAGAGGAGAAACCGCAACTCAACGATATTAAGCTCCGTGAGGCCGACATCAAAACCGCGCTTTGGAAACCAATGCTCACTTCCGACACTGGTGGTAATCTGGTGGTGGAATTTGAAGCACCGGAGTTCAACACCACTTGGGTGATGCAAGCCATTGCCTACACTGGCAATATGGTGAGCAGCAGTATCAGTCGTGAGGTGCTCACACAAAAGCCCATTATGGTGAAATCGAGCCTGCCACGCTTTGTGCGTGGTGGCGACAAAGTGGCACTGAAGGCAAGCGTGATGAACGCCACTGATGAGGCTACCACGTTCTCTGCCGTGGTCGAACTGTTTAACCCTCGCACCCAAGAGGTGGTGGCGACCAAGAGTTTTGATGGAAATCTTGCTGCGAAAGGCACCGAGGTGGTGGGTATTGAATTTGCCTTGCCCGACACCATTCCATTTGTAGGCTTCCGTGTGAAAGCCGCCAATGCCACTTTCGGCGATGGTGAGCAGGTGATGCTTCCTGTGCTGAGTGATATTGCACCAGTGATTGAGACCGAACCATTTTTCGTGGATGCCGCCAAACCTCATTTTGAGGTGAAAATGCCATCGTTCCCACTCGATAGCCGCGTGACGCTCGAATATTGCGACAATCCTGTGTGGTATTGCGTTACGGCTCTGCCCACCGTCTATGAGCCCAACTATCACATTGCCACCAACCTTGCGCACAATCTTTTTGCCGAAGTGCTGGCGCAGGGTGTGGCTAAGTCGAATCCGCTCATTAAAACAGCCATTCAGCAATGGACAGCCGACGGTGCCGACAGCACACTCACTTCAATGCTCGAAAAAAATAAGGACTTGAAGATTACCGACTTGTTGGCATCGCCATGGGTGAACGAAGCCGACCGCCAGTCCCTTCGTATGTCGAAACTCATTGAACTTTTCGACGAGAAGAAGATGAGCACCGAGCACAAGAAGATTGTGGGTGCTTTGCAGAAGTTGCAGCGTGCCGATGGCGGATTCCCATGGTATGAGTACAACGGTTGCCGAAGCAGTCTGTGGACCACCGAAGTGGTGCTTCAACTGATTGGCGAATTGCAGCACTTGGGCTACACCTTAGATGATGCCGACATCAATCAGATGACGAAAAAGGCGCTTGCCTATTACGATAGCGAAATGCTCAAACTATGGAATCAGCAGCAGAAAGTGAGCAAGAAGAATTACAGCGGATTTAGTTCGTATGTGTATGTGCGCTCGCTGTTCCCTGGTGTGAAACTCCCTTCAGGCAACGATAAGATGATGAAAAAGGCACTCTCTGCCATGACCAAGGATTGGAAGGGGCTGCCAATGGGCGAAAAGGCTTACTTTGCCATGGCACTCAACCGTGGCGGCTACAAGAAAGTGGCAAGCCGCATCGTGGAATCGCTCCGCCAGTTCGCTATCGTGAAGCCTGAGTTGGGCATGTATTGGGACAATCTGCAAATTGGTTGGCGCTACTTCGACAAGGTGGCAGTCACCGCCACCATTCTTGAGGCAATGCACGAGGTGGGTGCGCCGCAGACCGAAATCGATCAAATTCGCAAGTGGATTCTGCTGATGAAGCAATCCAACGACTGGGGTAGTTCAAGCCTTGCAGCCGATGCGGTGTATGCCATCCTTTCCACAGGCAGCCAGTGGCTCGAACGCAGCGAAAAGCCCAGCATCACCATCGACGGTGAGACGGTGCAGTTTAGCCATATCGATGAATATGTGGGCTACTGCCGCAAAACTATCCCTGCCAAGAGCGGTGCCACGCTGAAAATCGACCGCAAGGGCGCAAGTCCGGCATGGGGCGCTGTGTATTGCCAATACAAGGCTCCTATGGCTTCGGTTGAGGCGAAAGAAATCACCGAAATGAGCATCAGAAAGGAATATCTCGTTTATGGTGCCGACGGCAAACTCATCCCTGCCACCGACCGCAATTTCAAGGTGGGCGACAAGGTGCAAGTGCGTGTGGTGATTAAGAACAACAAAGACCTCGATTTCCTCACCGTCACCGACCAGCGTGCGGCTTGCTTTGAGCCAAAAGACCAACTTTCGGGCAGTCGTTACATGGACGGCACTTATTTCTTCCAAGAGACGAAAGATGCCCAAACCAACCTGTTCTTCACCTCGCTCGACAAGGGTACACACATCATCAGTTACGATGTGTATGTGACGGCTGATGGCCATTTCAGCGCAGGCATAGCCACCGCCCAATGCCAATACGCTCCCCAACTCTCCGCCCACTCTTCTGGCACCCAAATCACCGTGCAGCCATAGGGTTGTGGTGTGTTACTGTTATAAATCAAAAACCAAATAATTTATCCACTTTTGTTTTGAAAATGAAATTTTTCTTTCATTTTTGCTGCAAAAGTGGATTTTGTTTTAATATTTGTTTATCTTTGCAGATGTAAAGTCACTTGATTACTAACTCTAAAAATAAATCAACCCAATTATGAAGAAAACCATCCTCCTCTCAGCAATGGCTTTTTGTGGTATGGCGGTAATGGCACACGCTGGTGTCGAAGTGAATCCGCTTGCCAATTCCAAGGGTCAAGACTACAAAGTGAACGCAAGTGTGTCGCGCCTGTTAGTCGAAACGCATGATGCCAACGCCACTGTGCTCTCGGAAAGGGTGCTTGCGCCCGGTGTTTCCGAACAGGAGTGCGTACTTAAAAACGGTGTGAAATACAAGCGCATTGTTAAAGCCGATGCCCAGCCTGTTAAGGTGCTGAAAGCGCCTTCATCGAAAGCCGACGCCGAGGGCGCATTGCTCAATGAAGGTTTTGAAGGATGGGACGGCACTACTAAAAACTGGATTCCTGCCACTTGGAGCGAAATCAATTCTGAAGGCGAGGCTGGAAGTTACGATGGTGGCGCGTTCACATGGTTTGTGAGCGGACAGGCAGGCTCGCTCCCAACTCCTGTGGAGGGAAAATACTATTGCGTGATCCCTTACGCAAGGGTGACACGTGCCGACAACAAGAAAGAAGACCTTCCACAAGACGAGTGGCTCGTAACTCCAAAGATGAAGTTGCGCACTAATGAGCAACTCTCGTTCAACATCAGCTATTCTCCGCTCTATCTTTACGACATGTCGAACGAGAACATCAACTTCGGCACCATGGAGTTTATTCATCAAATAATTTCGGCCACGCTGAAGGTGTATATTCGTGAAAATGGTGGTGAATGGAAGGAAATCTACGACATTGAGCCAGCGTGGCGAAACTACACGCTCAATGATTTGTTTAACAACTACTATAACCAAAGGAGCGAAGATGTGATGATTTCGCTGAAGAATTACGATGGTAAGGAAGTGGAAATCGCGTTCCGATATGTGGGTATTCGTGGCAACACGATGGAACTTGATAAAGTGGTGGTTGACAAGGCGAAACTCACAGCCCTGTATCAGCGCCCAGCTGGTACTATGTATTGGGGATTGAGCAAGAATATTGAATATCCATTGATTGCTACCGATGGCGGTTCGGTCCGCACTTTCCTCCATGTTCCTGCCTACACCGATTTGACTTGGACTAACCGTTCGTCGGCTAATGTGGAATCTGTGTCGTGGCAATATAACACCGACTTAGGCACAGACAAGGCTTTTACTGAAAAGGATTTGGTGTCAAACTTTATTCCCTCACGCGGTATCGAAGGGCAGTTGTATGCTGCTCCTGTGCTCACAGTAAAGGCTCAAGACTTTGCCGACGAAAGCTATAAACTTCCAGTGTTGGGCGTGTGTGCAGGTGGTGCCCCTGAAATGGATGGCAAAACCTATCCGCTCACTTTGGCGAATGTGTAAAAAGATGATGTAAGCTTCCTTTTCAACAACCAGTCCATTCCATTGAGCGGTTTCCACAAATTCACCAAGAATATTTGGACCCAAATGCTTTTAGGAAAGAATCCTACCGATTCCGCTTATTATGCGCCATTTGGCTTTATGACAAAATACGAGAAGCCAACCAAGCCTTACATCGTGAAGCGTGTTTGGGTGCTCGCCTATGGTATGATTAGCGAAACCTCGAAGTTTGGTTTTGCGTTCTACCGCTGTTCGCCTAACGATATGCCGTATGCTGGCTTTGCTGGAGCTGAATGTGCGTATGCCGACATTGTGAAGGTGCCAATGGGCAATTTCAACTACTACGCCATTCCATTTGATGTAGCTCCAACCGAAGGAACCAATCCTGTGGTAATCGACCGTGATGTGTTTGGGCTTGTGTATGGTCTCGACTGTGACCAGAACAACACCATCTATCTGCTTCAAACTATCTCTTATGATAAAAACGACACCAATTCACAGTACTTCTACCTCTCTGGCATGAAAAATGGTTCGCCCACTTCTGTCGTGCTGCCAGCCACATCTTTGACTGACACTAATGGCAACGAGTTGAAGACCCATCTTTTTATGGAACTCGAAACGGAATTTCCATGGCTCAAGGCGATTAAAGAAACAAGCCTTACCGTTGGTGCTGTAGGTGGCGATGTGAAGTTGTGCCTCGATAGCTATAAAGATGCGTCGGAACTCTCCGTGGCTGTGACCGACGAGCAAGGCGCAGAAGCCACTTGGCTCACTACCGTAGGTGCAGGCAAAGACACTGATGCTGTGATTACAGCCACAGCGCAACCTTTGCCCGAAGGCGCGTCAGAACGCGTGGCAAAGGTGAAAGTGTCGTACCCCACTTGCCAAGATGTGGAATTTACCATCACCCAAACTCCAGCCACAGGCATTACCGCAGTAAAGAATGGTCCATTGGCTGTGACTGTGAATGGCGACAATATCGTGGTGAGCAACGTGGTGGGTGAAGTTGTGATTTACGATGTGACAGGCAAAATGGTGGCCAAGGCACACGCCAACGGCACAGCCAACATCGCCGTATCGCTCTCCAACGGCGTTTACATCATCAAATCCGCCACCAAAACCGCAAAATTCATCAAATAACCACCCTCAACCATAAGGTGATTTCCCATAATAATTAGGCTCTCTAAGCTTTGCAAAAAAGCCAGAGAGCCTAATTTTATTATGTTTACGCTATAGCGTTTTTTTGTGTGGTAAATTTTTATTTCTGGGTGTAGAAGTAGCGCCAGAGGGGGGCTGCCATGAGGGCTTGCTTTTGTTGGTCGTTGATGAGCATGTCGAGCACTTCTGCCTTGCTCATCAGCAGCACTTCTATGTCTTCGCTTGCGTCGAGGTGCTGACCGCTCACTTTCTCCACGCCTTCAGCCACGAAGCAATGGGTGAGGTTGTCGCAAATGCTGGGGTTTTGCCCGATGGTCATCACTTCGCGCCATTCGCCGCCGGCATAGCCAGTTTCTTCAAGCAGTTCGCGCTTTGCGGCCTCGATAGGTGCTTCGCCATCTTCCACCACGCCGGCGCACAGTTCCACCAGCACTTCATCGAATCCGTGGCGATACTGGCGCACCATCACCATTTGCCCATCTTTGGTGACGGCTATCACATTCACCCACGCAGGGTATTCAAGCACATAGTGTTCGGGGTTGATGCGTCCATCGGGCAGTTGCACTTTATCCACGCGGGCGGTGAGCCATGGTCGCTGAATGATGTAGCGCGATTCCAGAGTTGCCCATTTTTTGATTTCTTTTGCCATAGTACATGATTTTCTACAAATTTAGCAATTTCATATCTATCAACGTCAAAAAAAAGTGATTTTTGCGTATCTTTGTAGAAACAAAATCTACACAAACTAATTAACATAATGAATGGTATTGGACTAAAGAAACAACGAATTGAATACTTCGACTTACTGAAGGGCATCGCTATTTTCATGGTGGTGATGGGACATGCGCTCACCATGTGTGTTAGAGGGCTTGATGCCGCCTTCCTGTTTAAGTTGATAGGCCAAGTTCACATGCCTGTTTTCTTCTTTATCAGCGGCTATCTCACCTATAAGGCGAATACCGACAAGCAATTCATTACCCCAGGACTGAAAAAACGCTTCATACAACTCATTATCCCATTTTTGGTCATCACACCGCTGTGGGTGTGGTATTTTCCGCATAGCGGACTGCAATCGCCATTGAGCGACAATTTGCCCGACCTCTTGCGCGCCTATTGGAAAGACGGCTATTGGTTCACGCTGTGCCTGTTTGAACTGTGCCTGATCTACATTCCGATTAGCGCCATTCTCCAACGCCTTAAAGGCATATTCCCTCAAATTGTGGTACTGCTTGCCGCCTACGGAATACTCATCGCCCTGTCGATGACCTTTGCCGATGAGGAAGCGAATGTGGATTATGTGGGCTTCGGACTGCTTGCGCGCTTCTTCCCTGTGTTTATGATGGGCGTGATGGCAAACCACATGAAAGAGGCGTTCAATCGCCTTGTGCACAACCAGTTGGCATTGGCTATTGCCATGGTGGTGTTTTGCGTATCGCTTTACAGCGTGGTTTATCCATGGGATATTTGGGGAGCCGATATGGCAAGCATGTGGCCGGTAATCGGTTTCGCCACCATTCCAGTGATGCACTTTGCCCTCATTTTGGTGGCAATCGCCCTCGTTGAGCCGTGGTCGCTCAAAGAATATCGCACCGAGGGTAAAACGCCGTCGGCGATAGCCCGATACTTCAATTTCCTCGGCCACGAGAGCCTGGGCATCTACTTGCTCCACTATTTCTTCCTGTTCCCCCTAACTGCGCTTCAAGAGCCGCTGAGAGAGGTGGGCATGGCTGTGGTGCCATTGGCTGCGTTGTCGATGGTGGTGGCGTTTTGTGTGATTGGCGTAACCCTGTTGGTGATTTATGCGCTCAAGCGTAGTAAGGTCACCGCTCTTTTGTTTCTTGGTCAGCCATTTAAATAATGGATGCAACTGTCTGAATGTGAAAATATTGAAATGAATATATAAAATAATAATAGTTATGAAACCTAATCGAGTAACAGAACTTTTTGGAATTCAATATCCAGTGATTGCTGGTGGTATGGTATGGTGTAGCGGTTGGCGTTTGGCTGCCGCTGTGAGCAATGCCGGTGGTTTGGGACTGCTGGGTGCTGGCAGTATGCACCCCGAAACCCTTATCGAACACATCGACAAGATGAACGCCGCCACCGACAAGCCTTGGGGCATCAACATTCCACTGATGTACCCCGAAATTGAGCGTCTCATTGAAATCATCATTGAGAAGGGCGTGAAAATCGTGTTCACTTCGGCTGGCAGCCCAAAGAAGTACACCGCACGCTTCCACGAGGCTGGCATCAAGGTGGCGCATGTGGTGTCGAGCAGTAAGTTTGCCAAGAAATGTGAGGAGGCTGGCGTTGATGCCGTGGTGGCTGAGGGCTTTGAGGCTGGAGGCCATAACGGTAGGGAAGAGACCACCACTTTGGCGCTCATTCCACAGGTTCGCGAAGCCATTTCGCTGCCATTGATTGCGGCAGGTGGCATCGGCTCAGGCAAGGCGATGCTTGCGGCTATGGCTCTTGGCGCAGAGGGCGTGCAGATTGGCACACTGTTTGCCGTGAGCGAGGAAAGTTCGGCAAGCGATGCCTTCAAGCAACTTTGCGTGGACCTTGGCGAAGACGGCACCATGTTGGCGTTGAAGAAAATTTCGCCCACCCGACTGATTAAAAACGAATTGTTCGCAAAAATTGCCGAAGCCGAAAACCGTGGTGCCGAAGCCGACGAACTCCGCGAACTCCTGGGCCGTGCAGCATCGAAGCGAGGCATCTTCGAAGGCGATTTGGAACACGGCGAACTCGAAATCGGCCAAATAGCCAGCACCATCAAAGAGGTGAAGCCCGTCGCCCAAATCATGCACGAACTCATCACCGATTTCCACACCACCCAATCCAAAATCCAATCCCTCTAATCCCCATAAATTTCCAAAGGATATTTTTCGCCTTTGGAATCAGGGTCTGACTTGTCGGATGCGTCGGACTTGTCAGACTTGTCCGACTCCGATTTTTTTTCGTTGGGTGGGGTGAAAATAAAGCCCTGCGACTTTTTGGGAGTTGCAGGGCTTTTTATTTTTGGGGTGTTTTGTTGTTGTTCGGGGAGGGGGGGATTAGACTGTTTTTTCGTTGAACATTGTGCCGGCGGTTTCGGCTTCGTATGTGTTGGTTTCGTATTTGCCGTTGAAGCGGATGCCTTGGTCGATGATGTTGAATTCCACGTCTTTAATTGTTGCGTCGGACACGTTGCCTACACCTGTGGTGGTTGATTTCACCATTGGGGCGGTGATTTTGTAGCCGCTGCGAGTGAACTTTACGTTCAAGCCTTCAAACACTGCAATATTTTCAGATGCTTCCTTCTGGTCTGCGTCTTTAGCAAAGCCTACGATGGTGACGGTAGCAGTCATATTGCTCTTGTTGATGCGGAAGTCGTATTGCGTTTTTTCGCTTGAGAAGTCTTGCTTCGTTTCATCGGTAGGGTCGATGTTGGTCTTGCAACGCAAGAATGGAAGAGCAGCGGTGGCGTGCACAGTCTTGTCGGCACCCACATTGTAAGTCATATACAGCACACCCACTTGCAGGTCGATGATACCTCTGAAGTTGGTGATTTCCACGCCTTGGGTGGTGGCAGCTGGGCAAGAGAAGCGGTAAGCTTGCATACCTTGGTCGGCGGTGAGTTGCATATCATCAATCTTGAATTGGATAGTGTTGTCTTTACCCACGGTAGCCATTGCATTCACAGAGATGGTGCTATTGGTGTAGTTGATTTTGAATGCGGCGTTGTTCACATTAAACTCAGAAACGTCTTCCGAACCCATTGTCACGGTGCGGTTATACATCGACAGGGTGAAGTTTGTTTCGTTGTTTTCATTGTTGTCGAGGCATGAAGTCATGCCCATCAGCATCATGCCCATTAAGAGCATTGAAAAGATTTTCTTCATAATTTATAGTCGTGATTTTAGTTATTGTTCCTATTAATTAGATCCAACTTCACCTCGCCAATGTTGTCGATGGTGTAGGAAGCATCAAAGTCGTCGAAAAAGTCGATTTCTGCCTCAAAATCCTTCAACTTGTACTTAGCGAGTGCCACATCGCCATTTGTGGTGGGCGATGCCACGCTGGCTTTTATCTTGTAGCCATTGTCGCAAGGTGCGAAATCGAGGTTTTCGTATGTGAGGGTACGCTCCTTGCCAAGATTGCCGTCGTAGTCAAGTCCGGTGATGGTGATTGACGCCTTCTTGGTGGTAGGGTTGAGCGTGGTCACGACAGTGCCGTTGGAGAGTGTGCGCATATTGCCGTCGGTATCCTTGATATCGGCTGTAACACCAGTGAATCGCATTTCGGCGATAGTGGCATTCACCTGATAGTGATTCTCCACGATGAACGAGAAGTGCGATTTTGATGTGGTGTTGCTTGTCAGGTCGATGATGCCCGAAAAGTCGGTCACGGCGTATGAGCCTTGCGAGCGAGTGTCGGCGGTTTGCTTGATGTAGTAGCCGCCAGTCTTAGCGTCAACGCTCAGCGACATGCCGCGCAGGTCGATTGTGCCCATCTTGCCAGTAGGGAGAGTGATGCGGCAAGCCACGTCGGCTTTACCATTTTCGGTGTCGAGAACCACTTCATATACAGCAGCGTCGGCACGATATGTGCCAGTGTATTCACTTTCAAACGCAGCGATGCCGATGTGGTTCACCATCTGTGCTTGAAGATACATAGTCTTGTCGCCTCCATTGTCGCAAGATGTGACAGCGAAGCCCAAGAGAATTGCAAGAATGATAGTTGCTTGTTTCATTGTAGTATTGGTTTTCTATAAATTTATTAATTAGTCACTTTGCCATTTGCAGTTACGGCGATGGTGCCCAGCTGCATGGTGGCTTCGTATTTGTCGTTTTCCAAATCGATAGTGGCTTTCAATTTCGAAACAGGATACTGAATGGTGGTGGTGAGTTTACCGTTAAACTTATATGTGGTGGTAGTTGGAATAGTGGTTTCCGATTCAATCACATAGCCTTCTTTGGTAACGGTCACTTTAGCCTTGGTCAGCGTTTTTACGGATGTGAGCGTGCGCTTTTTCGACTGGTCGAGAAGATACATCACGGTCATGCTTGAGGTGAGTGAAGCAGGGTCGATGCCGAATTGATACATCGTGCCGTCGCTCTTTGATGTGGTGGTGCCGTCGGAATAGACGCATGATGTGGCGCACTCGGTGCTGAAAATTTCGGGCATGGTGGAAATCACACGGTAAGTGCCGTCTAAATCATAGTTCACACGAATGGTGCCCTCGTTGAAGTCGAAGCGTCCGACCAGGTTTTGCACGCCGTTGCCGCTGCCCTTGAAAGTGCAAATTTGGTCGTTGGTTTCGCTCTGAATGTCGGTGAGTTTCACAGTGGTCTCAGCCGCGCCGTCGATAGCCACACGAAGTGTTACTTCGGTCACTTTGCGATTGTTGCGGTCGATAGTGTAGTCGATTTTGCTTTCCGACAGGGGAAGCACCTCGCCGCTCGCCGACTTCACAATGTGGTTGATCATTTGCGCAGAGCGTGTAACGGTTTCGGGTTGTGGCTCTTTATTGTCGTCGCCACAGCTTGCCACAGCGAAAATCAGGGCAAAAACTGACAGTATGCTAAAAAATTTCTTCATCATGTGTAAAGTGCGTTAATTTAATATCACGCAAATATACTATAACTGCCACAATAATGTGTGAGCGTATCACACATTTTTGCATTGTGGCAGTTCTTTTTAATTATTTTTCAAAGATAGAGCGAGCCTGCATCGCTGTAGTGCATGCCCATGCAGTCGAAATCGATGGTGAATTTGCGGTTCACCAGGTCCACAGTGCCCTTAACATTGGTCATCTGGCGGCTATCCATTGGAATTTCGGTGGTTCCAGCCTTGTAGTAAGGGGTGATTGACGCGCTCTCGAAGGTGTAGCCTGTGGCGGTGTTGGTGATGGTGCAGCCATCTCCGTCGTTGAAATATACCGCCATTTCCTTGAGTGTGGGCATTGCTTCAACAAATTTCACATTCATCATCGCGAAACGCAGTTTCTTCTGTGCGCCCTCGGTCGATTGTTTGAAAGCGTAGCTCTTTTGAGTGTCGGTGCCAGAGGGCAGGTTGTCGGAGCAGTTGTATGGGCTGGTGAGCAACACTTCGCGGGTGGCGTCAACACAGAAGCTTATGTTGTACACCTTGTTCTTTGTGTCGATTTTACCTTTCAATCCACCCACGGTGTAGCCTCCCGTAGCCTTCACCGATGAAGCCTCAAATGTAAACACCGAGCCTTCTTGTGTGAACTTAATGCCTTCAATCACAAAATCGACCGCAGGCATTTTTTCAGCGAATTTCACATTGTTGAGCGCGAGAGTCGCGGTTTTGTCGGCATATTTTGCGGTGAAAGTGGCGGTGAAGTCGCAGTCGTAAACCAGTACGCTGTTGATGCGCGTTTTTGCACTCATGGCAAAGGTTTGGGTGGTAGTCATGTCTTCACCTTTATTGTTACCATTGTTGTCGTCGCCGCATGAAGTGAAGCCGGCAACCATAGCGAGCATTGCAAATGCAAATAAGAATTTTTTCATCATAGTTTTGAAAATCTGTGTTATTTATAGATTGTTGTTTATTTATTTATCAGATGTTTACGCGAAGGGTGGCACCCATCGATGCACCGTGTCCACGCTGGAGGAAGGTGTGCCCGATCGACACGAAATAAAATGAGTTGTACTTCGTGCCGGTGATGTTTTTGCCCCACAATTCCAGCGAATATTTGTCGCCAGCGAGAGTGGCTGATGCGCCCAACTGGCAGTAGAATGGTTGGCGCACATCGTTCGCCTCGTTCCAGTAGATTTCGCCTGTGCCACGCATGTTAGCGCCGATGGTGAGAGAGCGCAACCACTGGTTGCCACCGCTGAAGTCGAATTGGTGCACGGCTTCCACAAACAGCGTGTGGCTGGGGCTGTAAGGCACATATTTGTCTTTATAGTCCGCCTTGCCGTCGTTGTATTTCACGAATTTCGCATTGGTGTAGCCGTAGCTCACGTTGAAGTTGGTGCCACGCCAAGGGTTCACCGCGATGGCTAACTCTGCGCCGATGGAGCGAGTTTTTCCGGCGTTGGTCATCACACGGCCTGTGGTGGTGCCGTTGGGAAACACGGTGAGCTGACGGTCGCGGCAGTCGAGATAAAAAGCGCTGATGTCGGTCTTCACTCGGTGGTTCCAGCACTCGAAGTGCCCGCCCAGCTCGTAGTTCCACGCCTTTTCGGGTTTGTAGCCCACCACCTCGTCGATGTTGTAGCTCGCCCCGATGCCCATAACGCCCATCAGCTTCTGCTGAAGCACATCGCTGAACATCTGCGTGTTGAAGCCGCCCGATTTGCTGCCTTTTGCCACGCTCAGGTAGAGCGAACTCGTCTTGTTGCCGCCCACAAGGTAGGTGACCGAAACTTTAGGCAGCAGTTGTAAAAACTCTTTCGAGATGCGGCCTCGTTCGTTGATGTCGATATTTTCGTGCGAAAACACTTCGCCAGTAGCCTGCGTGGTGATGGTGTAGCCAGTGTGCGTTTCGCTGTGATATTTCAGTGACGCGTGCTCGTAGTCGAGGCGCACACCGCCAGCAAAGGTGAAATCGCCCAGCTGGTAGCTCGATTGGTGGTAGAGCGCCACACCGTAGGTGTCGTTCTTGAAGTCGCTGCCCAGCACAAAGTCTCTTGTGTCCCACGAAATGGGGTAAGAGGGCATGACTTGGTTGCGATTGCGCTCAATCAGTTGGCTGATGCCCTTGTCCTTAAAGGAAACGGGCGAATCCATATTGTAGTGGCGATAGAAGCCGAAAGTGCCAAACAGCCAGCTGTATGCCCCTGCCGATGTGGAGCGAGCCACGATGTCTTCGGTCACGGCGTGCTCTTTTCTCTCTTGCGTGAGGGTGAAGTACGGATCTACGGTGAAATCTTGGTCGAGCGTCATATTGTCGTCGAGGTACTGGTAGCTGGTGATGCCGCTTATCGAGAAATTCTCATAATTCCGCTTAATGGTCAAGCCGTCGAGAATGCCGGTGCGGCGATAGAAGCAGGTGTCGTTGTAGGCAATCACGTTCTTGCCCAGCTGCTCGTAGGCGTAGCCGCCCTCACGGCTGTGGACAAACGAGAGCATATTGCTCACAAACAGGTCGGAGGCTGGCATCCATTCCACTTTCACGCGTGCTCCGGTCTGCTTTTCCCAGTCGGTCTTTTTGCCGTTGTACTCGTTGCGAAATTCGCCGTCGGTGGCATTGTGCAGAATGTTGAACGCGATGCCCAAATTGTTAGCCAACTTCATATAGTGACTTGCCCCGATTTTGTAGGTGTTGTGCGAGCCGTATTCAATGAGTGCTCTGGTGCCGGCGTAGCTTAGAGGCGACAGGGTGTAGATGTTCATCACGCCAGCCATAGTGTTGCGACCGAAAAGCGTGCTTTGCGGACCACGAAGCATCTCCACTTTGGAAATGTCCATCATGTCGAAGTCGTAGTTTTCCTTGCACAGCACAGGCACATTGTCGATGTTTAAGCCCAGTGCAGGCTGGTCGATGCGCGTGCCCAATCCACGCACATATATGGTGGATGTCATGCGGCTGCCGTAGTCGGGAATGTAGATGTTGGGCACCATGTCGGCTGCCGACTTTGTGCCAGTTATTCCATTGCGCTCCAAGTCGTTGCGTCGGATTTCAGTTGCCGAAATGGCAAGGTTACGAATGTCGGTGCCTTGTTTGATAGCCGTCACGGTCACCTCTTGCAGGTTGAGCGTGTCGGCGGTACCACTTCGGTGTGAAAAATCGCTACCTTTAGT
>OQVP01000569.1_pt1 | contig 14066 bp, 16 predicted proteins | sample 1691541 | NCBI WGS metagenome assembly OQVP01 (sample SAMN03418258, study PRJEB22391) | human gut metagenome | biome: human-gut; feature: organic feature; material: feces | host: Homo sapiens | place: Tanzania | collected 2013-01 | reverse complement strand
ATGGGAAAGATGTTACAAAAGAAGAAAACTGTATTGCATATCTGATGGGTATGGAGAAGACAGTGAATTGGAATATTAAGTAGCAAGCTTAAGGGACATCTTCGGGTGTCCCTTATTTGGTACAAATAGTCAAAGAATAGGGAGTATACTTTAATCATAAAGATTAAGGAGTGCACCGAATGATCAAATTCATATCAGACAACTGGCAGTTAATAACTGCTTTTGCAGGCGCAATTTTATTCCTGTATAGACAGGTAATTGCTACTCGCAAGGGAGTCAGGGCGTTGCTCCGTGCCGACCTCATACGCCTGTACAATAAATACCATGATGATCTGGGGTATTGCCCGGTATATGTTAAGCAGTCCTTAGAGGATGAATACCAGCAGTATCATGCACTTCATGGCAACGGAGTAGGAACACAGTTATATAATGCTCTGATGAATTTACCCACAGAGCCACAGGAAGGAGAGTAATTATGTTTAAGAATTGCGTATTCAAAGTATCAGTAAACACACAGAAGTGGATGAAAGCGGCGGGGATCCGTGCGGTTAAGACTATGGCGCAGACTGCAGTGGCAGTGATTGGCACCGCGGCAGTGGTATCAGCGGTTGATTGGAAAATGACAGTATCGGCTGCGGTAGTGGCTGGTGTGGTATCCGTGCTCACATCGATCGCCGGACTTCCAGAAGTAAAGGACGGTGAGTAGAATGAGAATTAACGTACATGCCGGGCATAATCCGGATGGAAAGATTGCTTGCGGTGCAGTTGGACTGATTAAGGAGTCCACTGAGGCGCGCAAGGTCAAAAAGGAAGTGATATGGCTTCTTAAAAAGAAAGGGCATAAGGTGTATGATTGCACCTGCACCAATGGGACAAGCCAGACGGATGTCCTGAAGCGTATCGTGACGAAGTGTAACAAGCATAAGGTGGATCTGGATGTTTCCATTCATTTCAATGCCGGAGCCGGCGACAAGAAAGGCAACGGAAAGACGACTGGAACGGAAGCGTATGTGTACAGTGCCACCAGCGCGGCGAAGCCTGCGGCACAGAGAGTTGTTAAAGAGATTGAGGCACTTGGATTTAAGAATCGTGGCGTGAAGATCCGAACGGATCTGTATGTGCTGCACCGAACCAATTCTCCGGCCATGCTGATCGAGTGTTGCTTCGTGGATGATAGGGATGATGTGGAACTGTATGATTACAAGAAAATGGCAGCTGCTATTGTTGCGGGAATTCTCGGATAGGAATAATATAATAGGAAGGAGCAGGGTGAACCTATTCCTTCCTTTTTTCGTTATAGGGTATTGGTATATGGCGGTCCGGACGGTGAGCTCAGTGCATCCATGCGCTACCTTTCGCAGCGATTCTCGGCCGCAAATCCACGTGTGGCGGGACTGTTGACCGATATCGGTACAGAAGAACTTGCGCATCTTGAAATGATCGGTGCAATTGTGAGACAGCTTACCAGGGGCTTGTCAGCCAAAGAACTTGAAGCGGCAGGCTTTGCACCTTATTATATCGATCACACCGCTGCTGTATGGCCACAGGCTGCCGGAGGCGTTCCGTTTAATGCCTGCGAATTCCAGTGCAGCGGCGATGCGATCGCCGATCTTGTGGAGGATATGGCTGCGGAGCAGAAGGCGAGAAAGACATACGATAACATTCTTCGTGTGGTCGCAGATCCGGAAGTCGTGGATCCGATCCGTTTCTTAAGAGAGCGGGAGATAGTGCATTTTCAGAGATTTGGTGAGGCACTCCGTCTGGTGCAGGAGGAATTGGACAGTAAGAATTTCTATGCGTTTAATCCGGATTTTGACTGTGCTTTCAGAAATTCGAAGGGAAATAAGCCTCAAACCGCAAAATAAAGTATAAATTGAAAGAGACAACTTGTTATTTTCCATTTACAAGAGTATTATAGATATGTACAGGGCAAACCTAGAAGTATGGATTTGTTTATTTAAGTAAGATGAGGTGGAATATGGGGAAAACAAAGGTCAAAGTACAAAAAATCAAGAACGAAAATGTTCGTGCACGCGTGCAGAAATCCTTTTCAATCGTTATAGTGATGCTTGGATGTGCCGCACTCGTTGGAATCATTGCATTGTTTGCAATGACATCGCTGTATGAGCATGCACTCAAGAATTATGGTTTCTCACAGGGAGATATCGGTAAAGCAATGGTAACATTGGCTGAAACCAGAAGCTCGCTTCGTGCGGCGGTCGGATATGTGGATACCGCAGAGATCGCTGATATGAAAGACGCATACGATCAGAAAAAGGAAGCTTTTCAGGGATACTTTGCTGATATTAACGATAGCGTAGTAACAAAAGAGGAAAGTGAACTCTATGATCGTCTGTCTTCGGAATTGGATGAGTATTGGACACTGAGTGATTCCATTCTGGAAGCTGGAATGACTACCGATCCTGGTGCATCTTCACAGGCACAGAGTCAGGAGTACAATGAGTTAAAGGGTAAATATGATGCAATCTACAGTGATTTTGCAACTCTTATGGATTTAAATGTTAAACAGGGAGATTCGCTTGATGTGACACTCCGTGTTGTAAAGTGGATCCTTGTCATTGTAATGTTACTGATCCTTGTTGTTTCCTTTATCATTTCCAGAAGACTTGGAGACAAGATCGCACTTGGAATCGAGAAACCACTTAAGGAACTTCAGGAACGTTTGAAGACTTTCGCACAAGGTGACTTAAGCAGCCCGTTCCCTGAGGTAGAGGTCAAGGATGAGATCGCCGAGATGGTAGAAGAGACCAAGGAGATGGCAGATACGCTGGATCGTATTATTACCGATGCCGGAGAAATCCTTGGATCGATGGCGGATGGTGATTATACCGTAAGAACCAAGATGGAAGATGAGTATGTCGGACAGTTCGTTGCATTAAAGGATGCAATGCGCAAGATGAACCGCAAGATGAATGCAACCCTCAAGGAAGTTGCAGAAGCATCCGGTCAGGTTCGTGCAGGTTCCGAAAACCTGGCAGAGTCCTCACAGGAACTTGCAGAGGGCGCTACGGAGCAGGCTGGTGCAGTGGAAGAACTGACCGCTACGATTGAGACAATTACAAGCAATGTGGAGCAGACATCCGAAGATCTCCTTGTCGCTTATAAGAACGCTAAGAATTATGCGGATGTAGCAGATCAGAGCCGTGCTGAGATGGAAGCAATGATGGAAGCTATGAACCGCATCAATGAGACATCCCAGAAGATTGCAACGATTATTTCCGACATTGAGGATATTGCAAGCCAGACGAACCTCCTGTCACTGAATGCAGCAATTGAGGCTGCCCGTGCCGGTGAGGCAGGAAGAGGATTTGCAGTCGTTGCGGAGCAGATTGGAAGCCTTGCAGATCAGAGTGCAAAATCTGCAGTTGATACAAGAGAACTGATCGAAGGTGCATTGCATGAGATTGAGGCAGGTAATGAGGCTGCCAAGAATGCAACGGAATCGATGCAGCGTGTTGTAGTCGGTGTCAAGGAGATTGCACAGTCGGCTAAGATGCTTAGTGAGAATTCTGCTCAGCAGGCGAAGGCAATGGAAGAAGCCGAAAAGGGTGTTGAACAGATTTCCGATGTTGTACAGTCGAACTCAGCAGCATCTGAGCAGTGCTCGGCTACCAGCCAGGAGCTTTCTGCACAGTCTGAGTCCTTGAATGAGCTGACTTCTGCATTTATCTTGAGAAACGATTGATCAATATAAGTCAGAGTTTTGAATGAGAACCTGCCTTGCCATTCTATTTGATGGCAGGGCAGGTTTTTTTATAATTATTGATCCTGAGCGGCTATTGTCTCTGTATTCGATCGTGTTTCAGGATGTGACACTTTTTAACAATACGGTAATGGAGAATATTCGGATGCGCACAGTTGACGGTGTCGATCATATCGTGGTGCTTAAGGATGGTGTCGCCTGGGAGCAGGGAACACCGCAGGAACTGAAGGCAACGGACAGCATCTACCGGCATATGGTAGAGACGCAGCTTGTGACCGAGCAGTGGAAATATCAGTAGAAAATTGATATAATGAGCGCGAAGACCAAAGTGAGCATGAAAACAAAACAGGACACACATGCCTGCATGATTGGCGAACGGCGGATCGTGATATATTGCGAAAGGAACATATCTATGGAACAGTCCAAACTAAATAGAATCATAGAAAAATTGATTGAAAGCCATACTACGATCTCTACGATGGAAAGCTGTACGTCCGGTTTGATTGCATCGATGATTACGGACACAGAAGGGGCATCCGCCATCTTTCCGGGAGGATTTGTGACTTATCTGAATGAGACGAAAATTCTTGTGGGTGTCAATGCACAGGTTATCCGAAAGTACGGTGTGTATTCGAAGGAGTGCGCCGAGGCGATGGCAAAGACGGCGCAGGAAAAGCTTGGCACGGACATCGCGATCGGAATTACGGGAACGACTGGGAATATCGATCCGAACAATGCGGACAGTGTGCAGGGACAGGCATTTTATTGTATTCGGATGAAGAATCAGACCTATTCTTATGAAATCAGGGAAGATGTCACCGGAAAAAGCCGGCATGAGATCAAGCAAAGGTATGCGGAGCGGGTGTTTGAGGCTTTGGAAAGTCTGATCGACCATCGTGTGGAGTCTGTGGCTGGTATTGCCGGAGCGTGAGCAGGTGCTGATGAGAGTAATTTTTGATCATGAATTTTAATTTACATTAAGGTTTCTATCGTATCCTCTTAGTAAAGGATGAACATGAAAGGGGGATACGATATGAAATCAAAATTCTTACAGTTCGCAACATCATCATTTATGGGATTTCTCATAGATTATGCATTGTTTTGCGGACTTTCTTTTTTGTTTCCCGATACGGAAAATTACATATTGCTGGCGAATGCCGCGGCACGCGTTGTGAGTGCAATCTGCAATTATACGATCAATTGCCGGTTGGTATTTAAATACAATATTAGCGGCTTTTTGTGTGATATTTGCGGCAATCTATGAATATTTCAGCCATCAGGTCTACTCTTCGTACATGATCGGAGCGTTTCCGTTTCCTGAGACAGAACTTACAAGCCCGATGGCGTCCTGCCAGACAAGAGCGGCGTTGTCAAACTCCAATGCTGTGGTCGAGTTGCCTTTCACAGCCTTGATAGTCAGAGTGCTGCCTGGTTTTGTGATGTGGCAGTTGGCTGCCCCCGCCGTCGTTGTGATCTCGACGATGGAGAGTGTTCCTGAATATTCAACTTTCCTGCCGTGATCGTCGGTAGCGCTGATCTTGATGTCGAGAGTCTGCCCGATTGAAGCGGGAGCGATGTATCTCACCTTGATTATGTCTCCGTTGAAAGAAACTTCCGCGCTCCATCCCGAAGACACCTCTACATCAGGATTTTCAGCGATCTTCGCCGGAGTGAGGTTGAGAACCTTATAGGACAGTGTGAAGGAGCCTCCCGCCTTGACTGCCATTGATGCGGGCTCTCCCAAGGCGGAGATCGAAAGCGGCTCGGATGCGTTCACTTTGACGCTGACACTCTTTGTCAGACTGCGCTTGTGCGTGTCGCTTGCCGTGAGCGAGACCTTGACTTCCGTGGCTTCTGTGATCACTTCCGGGGATGTCAGTTTGATGGTTCCCTGATAGTTGACGTAGTCCACTTTCCCTAACGCGCAGACATATTCATTATTGTCCACGGAAGGTACAAGGTCAAGAGTCGCGCCCTCGGAGCCGGTGACGGTGAAAGGAATCTCCAAAGTCTGTCCCGGATTGATCGCCGGTGCGGCGATGTCGAAGAAGATGCCAAGGTCACCGTATTGATCATCACCCTTGTCGCCTCCGTCATCACCTGGATCTTCCCCGCCACTTCCACCATTGCCGATCACTGACACATCCACAAACCTTGTCAGTTTTCTGTGATGCGAGTCGGAGACTTTGAGAAATACTTGTGCCTCAAGGTCGCTGGAGATTGTCTTGGAGGAGCTGACCAAGATTACTCCTTGGGCATTGTCGTAGTCAACCTTGCTCAGCCTGCACTTAAGCTTGCTGTTGTCCGAGGACGGTTCGAAGTCAAGCGCCGCACCATCGGTGCCTGTGACAGTGAACGGAAGTTCTATGGATTCACCTGCATTGAGGACAACTTTTTCCGTGTCGAAGATAATGTTAAGTTCCCCGTAGGGACTTGTCATCTCATTATAGGTGCAGCCAACGAATGCGGCCGCACCTGTTATCATAAGAGAGATGAAATAATAAATGAATCTTTTCATCTGATCCGGTATGTATTGTTTCTATTCTTTGACGCAACGGGCCGGGAATGCATAGTTGAGTCCGTATTTGCTCAGAGTCAGGGCGTTGACCTTGATCGCCGAGATGTCATCGTAGTTCCCGTTGCCGGAGGTGTTGACTTTGAACGCACATCCCCTGAAGTACGAAGCATTCAACTTGCTTGCATAGTCAGGGTCCACGTCAGAGCACCAGACCACAGCGGTAGGGAGTGGTTTTCCTATGCAGTTGCTGAATGAGAATTTCGTGGTGTTGGAGTTGATCTCTCCCGAGATGGTGAGTCTCAGTCCGTCATAGACACATCCTCTGAACTGGACTTTCTTCTTGTTTCCGGCGGCGTACTTTTCATTTGTGCCGATGGCTGACTGATCGAAAGTCTCGTAGTCTGAATCCCAAAGTTCCTTGACATTAGTGGCGGCCTTGACCGCGGTCCAGGCCGTAGTGCTGGCTACCTTGTAGCCGGCCGGGCATGGGTCATAAGCGCTTTTCCTGCCACCATTCTCCCAGAGGGCCTTGAAATTGTCGGCGCCGAAAGTTGTCGCGTCGGTGGTGATCCAGCTGTAGCCGTGCCTAGCCCCGCTGAAATGCTTGTTGTTGTAGTAAATTGTAGGATTCTTGATCGCGTTCTCCAGGTTGTTGGCTTCTGTGTTGTTCACGATTGTGATTTCCACCTCCGCACCGGAAGCGTCATAGACCGGCCTTGTCGCATATTCCCCGAACTTGATTCCCGGGAACGGATCCTTGCGGCCGTACTGGTAAACGAGACCTACGGAGAGTTCGCTCTTCTCGTCGAGGTTCAGCGCGCCGATGTTGCGGTCCTGGAATGTGAAGTCCCCGACTTTGACATCCTTCGGAGCGTCAGCCGTTACCCAGAAGAGCCAGCTCCACACGATATTGCCGGAAGCGTCGAGGCCGTTGATGACGGCGTTGCCTTCCTTGCCCGAGGCGAAGTGGACGATGGCGTCGGATTCATTTACCTGCGCGACCTCGGCGAAGAGTCCGACAGCATCCTGCCAGGCGAGGGCAAGTGACACTGCTCCTGATTTCAGGCCGCTGTTGCCCTTGAAGGTAGGGAACTGGACGTATGCTCCTGGAGCCACGATGAAAGAGTTGGCTGCCTCGGAGAGCTTTACGTAGCCTTCGAGAACCGTCGGAGTCACGTTCACTGTTTTCGAGGCTGTCCTGTTGTTGAGCTCGTCGCTGAAAGTGACATTGACGTTGAACGGGGTTCCGTCAAGAATCATGGCCGGGGCTGCTATGCTGATGGTCCCATCGTCATTCCCGGAGTTGAGGGTGTAGCTGACCTTGTAGTCCTCTACGGCATTGTCATCTATTTTGACCGTGATGTCATTGCCGCGTACATCATTCAGCGTGAAATCGATGGTTACCGTCTCGCCTGAACTGATGGCGACGGACTTGCCGTCGCTGATGGCAGGAAATTGAGGATCCAGTTCCTCGTAGGACTTTTCGCAGGATGCGAAGCAAGCGGCGATAGCGGTTGCCGCGATGCATTTGAAAATCTGTCTCATTTGTCTTAGTTGTTTTATATACGATTTCTCGTCGGGGCTTGCAAGAAAGCAAATGTTTTTCAAAAATCCAAATTCTTTATTCTATTAGTACTTGATTATAAACGTTTTATACGAAAATTGCATAGCCTGTGAACTTTAATGATTATCACCGAACCCCTACTTATTCATTACTGAACGATTACTTTGGAACATGAAATACTTTTGAATAGAAACGTATTCTGATAAAATGATATTTTTTAGACTTCCTGATTAGAAATTTGCGTTATCGGAGGAATTCATGGGGCGGTGGAGTTGATTTCTGGCAGGAAAGCACAGTGTCAACCTAATATTCTTCTGTTTCTTGCTTTTGTCAGAAGAATAATGTGTACCTTATCGTAGGGAATGCGGTGAAGACGGAGGTCAGCCTGAGTCCGTAGCCGTCGTAGGATGACTCCTCGATTTCGGCGTACATCGGATTTTTCTTCCGTAAACATTGTAGCAACCGAAGCCCACCGCGCCCTTTGCTCCAGGAAATTGTAAACCTTGTCGGTCACCGCATACACTTGGCAGCGCAGGCCGGCGTTCACGTGAAGCCACCGGGCCAGCCTTGTCTCCGCGTTTATCTTGTTTCCGAAGTCAAGTATGTTGGACACGTTGTCATTCTTCTCGGACCAGGTGTCCGGTCCTACGGACGTCTCGTGTCTATGATAGATGTCGCAGACTCCGTCGTCGAATTTGAGGCGCGTCCTTAATATTCTTGAAATTACGGCAGGTATGGTTGCTGTAACCTACTGAATGTCCGGGTATTGGCGGGCGAAGGTGGCGAAGGCTCCGTAGAGGGCGGCCTCCTCGATGTGGGCGACGGGGGAGATGCGATTTATTGGAGCCACGCCCGCAAGTCCCTCTTTCAGAGCCTTTTCCATGAATATGTACGAGCGGGAGATCTGACCTCCAAGAAGAAGACACTCCGTGCCGATCTCGGAAAGGATCGGGCTTACGGCCTGAGCGAGGAGGGTCGCGACATGTGAGAACGTTGCCAGTGCGGCTGGTTCCCCGGCTCCGGCGCGGACGCCTATCTCCTTGACTGTCAGCCAGGGCTCTTCCTTGCCGCTCAATTCACGGTAAGCTTTGAGAAATCCACGTTTGGAGACATAATCCTCAAGGACCCCATCCATGTAGGGCATCTTGTAGATGCTTCTGGCCGGAGACGCCGTGGAAGAGTACTGGATCTTGCCGTCGATGCTGAACGCGAATCCCAGCCCTGTGCCTAAGGTGATGACGCAGACATTCTTGTAGCCGGTGCCGGCTCCATGGAACATCTCGCCTGAAAGCTGGGCGTTCACGTCGTGCACGAAACTGACCTTGAAATCCTTTCCGGCGATTCCTTTGAACCATTCTTTCATATCCATCCCGTAGATGTCCGCGAATTTGTGTGTCATCAGCGGAACCCCGGCATTGTAGTCAAAGGGGCCGGGAAATGTCGCCGCCAGTCCGACCGCGCTCATTCCCAGTTCCTTTGATTTCATGATTTCTCTTTTCCCGGTAGTGACGTAAGTGTGTTGTGGTGTGGTGTAAATGTAGCCCTTTATTTTCTTAAGTCAAAATATTTTTTTAAATTTGTGACCATACCAGACTTGACCACGGTCTGGATGTTTTTTTTTGTATGCCGATAGTATTAAGCCTCGATAACTCTTCGCCTGTTCCGGTCTATAAGCAGCTTATGGACCAGATTGAATCCGGAATCAATGGCGGCGCTTTCCACAGCGGTGAGTTGCTCCCATCGATGAATGAGCTTTCCGCCATGCTGGACATTTCGAAGGAGACCGTCAAGAAAGCCTATTTCCATCTCCGGGACAAGGGGGTGATATATTCCACGCAGGGAAAGGGTTACTACATCGCGGACAGGAACAGTAACCGGCAGATGCGGGTGCTCCTCCTTTTCGACAAGTTCAGCAGCACCAAGCAGATGCTTTACAACTCTTTCCACGACACGATCGGCGGCAAGGCGGACATCACCATCTACCTGCACAACCAGCAGATCAATCTTCTTGAATATTATATCGACGAGAATCTGGGCAAGTTCAACTACTATGTCATCACCCCGCATTTCCCTTTGGATCCCGAGACCCAGAAACGTGTCCTGAAGGCGTTGAGGAGGATCCCCAACCGCAAGCTCATAATCATGGACAACTATCTGCCTGAGCTCCCGGGTAACTATGGGGCTGTCTATCAGGATTTTGAGAACGATGCTTACTATGGTCTCGCGATGGGTGTCAAGAAACTGAAGAAGGTTCCTAAGCTGAATGTTGTCATCGAGCTTTCCAGTCTGTACCACACCATGATCTCCAAGGCCGTGTCCCGTTTCTGCGAAGAGAACGAGATACCTTACGAGTTCTACACCCAGGTCACACCTCAGATAGTGAAGCCTAAGGAGGTCTATCTGATTCTGCACGGTCAGTTCGACATGGAACTCATCAAGCTGGCCAGAGCCGCCAAGTCGCAGAAACTCAAGCCGGGGCGGGACTTCGGAATCATCTCTTACAACGAGTCTCCGATGAGTGAGATCGTGCTTGACGGCCTGACCACAATCTCGGTTGACTTCGTGCAGATGGGGCGTCTTGCGGCCGAGATGATTCTGGACGGGAAACTCTTCAAGCAGAAGTGCGATTTCCGGATGATTCATCGCAACTCTTTCTGACAGAAATATTCAGCTGGTTCTTTCTGAGAACCGGCCTTCCTTCCGGCTCAACATTTCTTAAAAATTTTTGAAGAACCGGAAATTGTTGATATATTTGCATTGTGGATACCACACCACAACACACATAACATCGGACGAAAATTAACGAATAAAGAAAGAGATATGAAGAAGTTGTTTTTAACCACAGCCTTGATTCTTGTGACTGTGATGTCTGTTTCCGCTCAAAAGAAGCCGTATTCTGTGACGTGGAGGAATTTCAACATTTATGCCACCAGATTGCCTGAGGCGGGAAAACTTGTGACCAAACCGGCGGACGGTTCAGGGGATTCCAGATGGTCCATCGGCTGCGAGACCCTTGACAGGGACTACGCTGATTTCAGCCAGTTCAGAAAGTACGTCGGACCTCTCGGAGTCGGCTACGCCAGAATCCAGAGCGGCTGGGCCAAATGCGAGCAGGAGAAGGGCAAGTACGATTTCGCATGGCTGGACGAGATTGTGGATGGGTTGAACTCACAGGGAGTCCGCCCATGGATGTGCCTTTGCTACGGCAATCCTCTTTACGGAGCTGACTGGAATCTCGGCTCCGGTATCTTCACGACAGACGAGGTGATGAAGCCTTGGCTGAAATACGTCCGTGAGACGGTCAAGCACTACGGTGACCGCGTCGCCATGTGGGAGATCTGGAACGAGCCGAACCTCGGGGGCAAGAACAATCCGGAGGTCTATGCGGAGATGCTCATAGCCACGGCCGAGGAGATCAGAAAGGTCAACCGCAAGGCCGTGATCATCGGATTCGGTCTGTCAGGAGTGCCTACCGCATGGCCGAAGAAAGTCATGGACATCCTTAAGGACAGGAAGAAGACCGATCTGATCGACATGGTTTCTTTCCATCCGTATTATCCTAATCCTGACAACGCCACGACCGACATCCTTGCCCTTGACAGCCTGATGAAGTCATATTCCCCGAAAATCAAGCTTTTCCAGGGTGAGACCGGATGTCCTTCAATCCTTGAATATGGCCATGCGATGAACTACTACGAGTGGAGCGAGTACAAGCAGGCCAAGTGGGATCTGAGGCGCATGGCGAATGACTTCCGTCTGGAGATAATGTCAAACATATTCACTATGGTGGACTTACAGTATGAAAACATGCTTCAGTCGTTTGGACTCATCAGGATGAACCTCCGGAAGAAGGTTGTTTACAAGAGGCCTTCTTATTATGCGGTGCAGCATATGGTAAGCCTGCTGACTACGAAAGTTCATCCTTTCGACCTTGAGGTGGATCACAACGCCACAAGAGAGATTTCCGTTGTGGGAATAAAGGATGAGGCCGGGAAGACAGTGGGAGCCATGCTGTGGTACAGTGACCAGATGCCGACCGATGTCCTTGAGAAGGACAACGTGAGCATGACGATCAAAGGCCTTGACATGAAGGATCCTGTGTACGTGGAGCCGATCACCGGTAAGGTGCATGAAGTCAAGACCGTGATTCTCAGGGGCGGCCTGAGCGGCGGGAATGTCCGCCTGTCCGGCCTGCCGATGTGGGACAGCCCTGTTTTCCTGATGGAGCGTGAGAGTGTGAGCATGGAACGGGAATAGTGATCGTCCACATTGAATGATGAACACTAAATACATTATAACTAATGAAGGATAATTACGGACAATCAATCCAACGCAGCCTGGGGTCAATCCTCCGGGTTGCTTTGGCTGTTCTGATGTGCCTGACCCTCGGTTCCTTGTCCGGAACGGGTTCCCAGGCCTCGGCTCAGAATCGATCCGCATCCAAGACCGTGAAGATCAAAGGATCTGTGATTGATGAGGATTCCAAACCGGTACCGGGTGTCGCTGTCCTTGTCAAGGGCCACCCTGAGTTCGGAGGTACTATGACGGACGAGAAAGGAGGATTTGTCTTCAACGTTCCGTCCGACGCCACGGTTCAGTTCTCTTGCATAGGTTACAAGCCGGTCGAGATGTCGGTCGCCAGGAATCTGGATTGGTTGATAACAATGGTTCATATTCAGCCCTTACAACAAGGAAGGGGGAGCCGGTCCGAAGGCGCAGGGAATCGTCTATCGCAAGAATCGTTTCACGATGTTGGATAGCCACCATTTCTGGCTGTCTCCGACTCCGGATGTGAAGAGCAAAGGGTGGGACGAGAGAAAGTACACCCGTGGAGCTTGCTGCGCCATATTCAAGGAAAACGCTACCGGTTTGCGTTTCTTCCTGATGATTAGTCACATGCCTTTGGGAAAGGAAGCCAACGCCAATGCCGCTCCGGTCATCCTTGAGAGGGCGAAGGAATATAACCCCGAGAGCCTTCCGTCGTTCTTTGTCGGCGACCTTAACACAAGGGAATGGACCAAGTCTTCGGAATTGTTCCGCACTAATTGGAACGACACTTTCCTGACCGTTCCGGCTGATGTCCGCAAAGGTTCCGTCGGGACTTTCAACAAGCGGGGGGAGAACGAGGATATGAACGCCGCCCCGAGGATAGACTACATCTATTATCGTGGGGAAAGGGTCAAGCCTCTTGGCTACACCTGCGACAACAGGCGGTACGAAGGGTACTATCCTTCAGATCATTGCCCGATCTACGCTGATTTTATTGTGACATTGCCTTTAGTCTCGACGGAAGGTCGGTAAATGTTTGGAAATGAGATTCACACTTGGTACATATAACCTCAGGATGGAGCATCTTGACTCCGGACACGATAACTGCTGGGCGGTCAGGAAACCAAGGCTACTGGCATCCCTGCGGAGCGCCGGGTTCGATGTGGCCGGTCTTCAGGAGGTCAACTCCAGGATGCAGCGGGACTTGACGGAAGAACTTGGGAATGAATATTCATTCTGGTTTTTCAGTCCATATTCACAGAACGGGGAAGGGGACAAGGCACACGGCATAATGTTCAAAAAATCACTTTTCGACATGCTTGAAAGGAGTTTTTTCTGGATCTCCGACACTCCGGATGTCTGTTCGCTGGCGGATGTGGGACCGAACGGAAACTATCGCCGTGGAGGGTGCTGCGCCGTGTTGAGGCATAAGGCTTCCGGAGAACGGTTGTTCCTGATGTGTACCCACGCATGCTTCAACAAGGCTCCAAACGCCAGGTACGCACTTTTGTACCGCCGCATGGAAGAACGCTTCAACACGGAACGCCTGCCTTCATTTCTGGTCGGCGACATGAACACAGCCCCTGACACTCCCGCTTCCGTCTCTTTCCGTGAATATTGGCGTGACGCTTTTGATCTCGCTCTTTCGCATGAAGGCCCCTCGGGTACCTATAACGCCTATAAATATCCCTCAGGCCGTGACCGCATAGATTTCATCTACTGTCGCGGCGAAGGTGTGGCTGTCGAATCCTACCGCTGTGACCCTACGTTGTATTCCGGCAGGTTCGCTTCTGACCATTTTCCTGTCAGCGCTGTCGTCAGAATCGGATAGTGCCTTTTGGCAAGGTGTTTCACGGTCAGAGATTACGTGATTTTGCCGAGGAATCACTATCTTTGCGCCGGAAGCGGGATCCTGCTGTGATGAATCCCGGTCCGAGTTGTAAAATTTATGAATATGATCAAGTCAATGACCGGTTACGGCAAGGCTGAGG
>OQVP01000567.1_pt1 | contig 14086 bp, 13 predicted proteins | sample 1691541 | NCBI WGS metagenome assembly OQVP01 (sample SAMN03418258, study PRJEB22391) | human gut metagenome | biome: human-gut; feature: organic feature; material: feces | host: Homo sapiens | place: Tanzania | collected 2013-01 | reverse complement strand
GCTGCCATCACCATGGTTCCACAGGATGGCTTCGACGTCGCTCTGGCTGTACCTGGTGCGAACCAATCCAGCCACGAACTCGCGATAACCTGCCGACTCAGCCTCTATCTTGGTGGAGCCGTCGATCTCTGTGCCCTCGTAGCTGTAAGCTGTTACTGCCTGACTATCGCCATCAGACTCCGACATATTGGTGTCTGGGTGATAGTTTTCAACTCTCTGTTCACTCAGGAACAGGAGAAAATGCTTGCTGTCATATCTCAGGTATGACATGCGACAAAGATAAAATTTCTTGTGCATCTAGATAAACTTATAGAATTTCTTGCCAAACTTGTTGGTGAGTTCTGCTGCAACGGTATAGAAACCTTTGTCCAGCAGCTCCCACTCCTTGCGTGCTTGGTCAACCAAGATATCTGAGCCTGTAAAGAGCCACCATGACTCTGACTGCCAAACCGGTTCCTCAATCTCAACGCCCTGTTCATCGAACAGTCCCGTCTTATTGACATGATCAATGAAACGGAAGCGGATGGCGAGGCGGTCCTTGGGCACCTTCTTGGTGACCATGTGCTTGACGCCCTGGTCGTCAACCTCCTCAACCTGCTCCATCTTGAAATCGACCCTCGACTTATCAATCTTGTAATCCTCTATGAGGATGAGGAACTTGTCATAGTCCTCAATGTTGTGGCACAGGATGTCGCCTGGATGCTTCTTCTGTGCCATGCTCATGCCCTCGAAGGGAACCTCTCCCTTGCGGGCTTTCACAATCTGACCATACTTTTTCATACCGATTTTATTTAATAAGTTTTTTGTATCTGCGTGTTTTGCCAGGCCAAGCCTGGAGGCTGCCTTGCGCCGGATCTGCTCATCGGCAAGACCACGTTTGCGCAATCTTGCCACCTGTGCACAGAGCGCCTGTTTGGTACGCTTGCGCAAAAGGGCATGGTCGGCAAAGATCTTCTGACCACAGAAGTCTATGCCGTCACATGTACGATGAATATTCCAACTCTTATTGATGCTCAGCTTCCAGTCTCTTGCCAAGTGCATGACTGCAAGCTCCGCCATGAGGCGTAAGAAGACCTTATCTTCATGCATGATGAAGAAATTGTCCATGAATCTATAATAATGTTTGAGCCCCTCGCGGCAAAAACGGTCGAAGCGCTCATTGAGGGATTTTACCCCCCCACATTTAATACTCTTGCCTGCTGCTCCGAGCGGCATGTGAGGAGCATATCCGTAACGTAGCGAGGGGGGGGGGACAGCCTGTACTCTCTCTTGAGCAAATTATGCTCAACATTCTGGAAATAATGGTGTATATCCATGGGCAAGCAATAGAATGTTTCTTGCTGTGGCGAGGTAAAGATGTCCTGCTTGATAATCTTGTAGAAGAAATGCGTGCCACGCCCCTTGGTACCAGCTGGACTATTGTAAGGAATCTTGGCTCTCAGCTTATCTTCACTGGTGTGCATGGCTGCATGCTGAATGACATGATCGCCAACAGGCAACTTGTTGACTATGCGGCGCTTGGGCTGCTCAATCAGCTTGGCTTCATAGTCAGAAGTGTGCCATGTCTGATGGGTATAGGCATTTAGCAGGGCTTGAAGATTTGCCTCAAACTCTGCCTCAAATGCTTGAACAGAGAGACGGGACTTCTTGTGTCGAGAAAAATCAAAGAATGCCTCACGAAAATTTTGTAAAGTCTCCACCTCCTGTGAAATGTTGCCTAACCTCTTCACTTGCTTTTAAAATTTTATGTAAATATTAAAAAAAGGTCGGTGTCTGTATAAATGTCGGTGTCTGTGTCTGTTGTCTGCTTTTTGGATGTCCTAACTTTCGACCGGATGACCCTTTGTCATCATCTACTTGCTATTCTGCTAAAGTGTATGTTTTGCCATGAGGCAAGGCCTGACTCCCGAAATCTCTGCAGCTAAGCAAACTAACCTGCAGTATCTTGTTAAGTTGAGGGCCGCACCGTAGTTCACATTGGAATCCGAGACAGCATTGTTCACGTTGAGCGTCGAAAGACCACATTGACCACCATTGTTAGCGTTGCCACCGCGAAGACACAGGCGAAAACCGGCGCAGGAATCACAGCCTGGTTTGAAAACCGCCTGCAAAGGTACTGAAAAAAATCGGAATGAAAGAATGTCAAAGAGCGAAATTTCAAAAAAAATCGACCGCCCAAGGGCGGTAGGGTTTGCTCGCTACGCTCGCAGGGTGCTCAGGATTGCCCTTGGCTCCGCTTGGGAACCTTGGTCAATCCTGCACACTCCTGCTCACGTCAGCACACCTCTGAACACTTTAGGCCGCCTCGTAATACACTGGTTCCAAAGACCACTCGGATGCTGCTTCGCAGAGGGCCGCACCGTAGCTCACAAAGGAATCCGAGACAGCAGCGAACACGTAGAGCGCCGAAAGACCACATTGACCACCAAGGCGAGCGCTGCCACCGCGAAGACACAGGCGAAAACCGGAAGTAGCGCCTGACGTATTCCAGAAATAGCCAGTCGAATAGGTTGACTCTGTAGCACCAATCTGCGTACAGAAGTTCTCCAGATGTTCCATCGACAAGGTCTTGATATATCCTTCACCACCGCCAGGTGACTTGCTCAACGCCTTCATGCCGGTAGCATTGCCGATAGTCCAGGAGCCGTAAATAGACGGAGCGACCAGGTGGGTCATGGTCTTGTCACTATTCACCTGGCAGAACTCATCATCCATCATTCGCCAGAGATTGCCGAAGCCGTTCTTGTAGCCGAAGAAGCATGGAATCTTGGCATTATAGACCGTTGCGCCTGCATCATTTTTAACTGCATAGGTCGCTTCTCCACATGAATCACCAAGCTCAATGCCTGCACTCATTGGTGCAACTGGTCGCCAACCATTGTAGGCTTCCCAGTTCGGCATCTGCGTCAAGCCTGCTCCGAGTCCACCTTGGAAGAGACCGTTGGCATCCTTGTTGGCATTGACAGCATCCTGATCGTAATGAGTTCCGAAGATGACACTGAACAGAATTGCGACAATGGATGTATGGCGCATGGTTGTGCAAAGCCAGCCCTTGCCATTCTTACGCGCTGCAGCTCTGAACTGCTCTGTTGTCATAGCGGTAGCAGGTCTGCCCAGCAACGTATTGCTCTTGCCATCATAGGTAGCATTGTTGTCGCCACCACGGTAGTTAGCTGCATCGTTGATGTAACTAACCAGGCGTCCGGTACTACGCTCAATAGTAGCGAAGCCCGCTGCAGAAAGACTGCCGATTGGTATCTCGAGATTGTATTCACCTGGTATTGGCTTGATGCCAATTTGCTCATAGTGCAATCCGCCAATATCCTTGATGACAACATAGAATTTACGTCCCCAGCCCCACTGATAGTGACCTTCTGTACCATCCAGCCTTGCCGGTTCACCAGTAGCATACTTGTGGTGATCCTTGCTGTCGAGCTTTCTGCGGCTGTGGTCATTCTTGACCAAATATGCGCCAAGTCCTAGGATGTATGGCAACTCCTTCAGCAATTCAAGTGAGCCAATGTATGATGCCGCCTTAGGCGTTGCATTGGCAGTATTCCACACTCGGCCGCACCAGGCATGCTGCCCGACTGCAAGGTCAGCCTTAAGGGCATCCATGCCGATGCTAGTGACATTACCATTATTATCAGTCAGCAGCACGCTCTGGTTGCTGTTGACGGTTGTGACTTTAGTCACGGTGTTGAATTTCTTACCTTCCATTTAACTATTCTAATTTCGTTTATTCTCTACTACACTATATACCCAAATTGTGTGACCATTCTGACTCGTGCCGATGAGTTCACACCAGCCATAAACTTCTATAGTAGTCTCTCTATTCAGGGAGAAACTTCTGTCTGCCGCCATGAATGCGTCCATTTCCTGTTCGCCCTTAAGTACGGTTGGTGGTGTGCTGCGAGTTATTACAGGATTGAAGACCACAATGCGCATGAATTCTCCGTCGCTCAGGTGCGGTAGGACATAGGTACCACCTCCTCGGATAAAAGAGCCATTGATGACACTAGTGCCATCAGTAACCGTATTTTCGTTGTATCTCAGTCTTCCGACAGAGATATCACCCGAGACGCTGACATTCTGGAATATTCCTCCCTTGCAGCTAACTTTGCCGTCCTTTGCTTGGAACATGATGTTGCCATTTTTATCCTGCATTTCGATGACCTTGACTCCAAGGTTGTCGACGAGCTGATATTGTGCTAAGATGATCTTTGCAACAACAAGTTCTATTGGACTTCCTAGGCGCCAGTAGCCATTGTTGGTATCCTCTTTACTGCCTGGGTAGTTGTCTGCAGACTTGACGTGACTCTTGATGCAGCTATAATAGCCGGAGTTATAGATGACAACATCCTTCCACTCCTCGCCTGATGCTCCAGACTGGAAGCTGTAGCCATTGCCGCAGTTCGCCCAAGATTGCGGGCCACGGAGAGTTGCTCCGGTTTCACCTCTCTTGCCATCTTCGCCATCGGCTATGGTCTTGACAGGTATCGTATACTTGTAAGTAACATTCTCAACTTTGACAGCAAGAGTTAAATTTGTATTGACATCGGTATTCGCTGCGATCATCACAAGGACTCTCTTACCGCTCTGGTAGTTCATTACACCAGTCTTTACAGAACTAGAATAATTAGACGGGACTGTTACGCTGACAGAGCAACTCAACTCAACCCCTGCTTTGTAAGCTTGCACGTCAACAGCATACGAGCCTGCGAATTGAGATTTCTTGTGTACGATAGTGGGCATTGAGATCTGTATGCTGATGGCATCCTTGCCTGCGGCTCCATCAGCACCCTTCACCTTATTCCACGTATAAGCCGAGAAGTCCTCAGGATCTTTCACATTTTCGTCGTAGCAGGTACCCATATAGGCATACTGGTCTCCGTCGCTACATGATGTCGAGAATGAATTATCTGAGTTGTCTGGCGTATTGCACCAGGCGATGTGGTAATAATATTGCACTGCATCTTGCCCATTTGAGCCTGGTCTACCAGGCTCGCCCTGCGGTCCCTGGATTTGTCCGAGACTTCGCCACTCGATTCCGTTATTATGATAGATGTTTCCATCATAAATGTAGCACGCTCCCTTGTTGGCATTACTGATATGATAGTAAAAGCCGCCACCGCTTCGCATCTCTATCGATAAGATAGAAGGTGTACTGTAACCCGAATCATGGGCAACCTTCAGCATGTTCGCATCTGATGATGTATTCACCAGCATAGGAAAATCATCAAGTTCCCACATGGTAGAATCCTTATCTATCGCAGCCTGCAGCGCAGCGCAGTTTGCATAAACCCCAGCAGCATCTCCATCTATTGAGATAGATGTGCCATCCTTACCGTCCTTGCCATTCTCACCAGGTTTGCCCTGCGGCCCTTGCGGACCTTGTCCGCCTGTACAGCAGACAGGAGTTGTCTCAGCAGAGGTACCATCGGAGTAGTAGATGATGGACTTGGTCCAGATGTATCTGCCGCTCACCCATGTTGGAGACTTACCCTTGACCCACGCACCTCCGGTGATGGCCGTAGATGACGTGGAAGAGTAGTAGCACTCCTCGATGCGGTCGATGCTCCTTGCTACAGACAGGCACATAGGCGTGGACACCTTCTCATTGCCATCGGTGTAGTAGATGTGCGTTCGGCTCCAGATGTAGCACCCCTTGCGCCATTTAGGAGCAGTTGTCTGCCAGCCCTCTGTCGGAGCAGTTGTCTGACTCGTAGACTCGGCATACTCCACATCGGTGTTGGATATGCCGACACCGACTTGGAGAAACTTAATAAGTCTTGTGATTACACTCATAGGCTATTTAACGGATTGAATTGTTAATGCTACGTTGCCGTATCCTGCGTGTATGCAGTCTGCTCTCGTCACAGCGAACGAACTCAACTGAACAGTTGGCTTGCGTGACGCCTCGGTATTGAGGACAACTCCGGAACCGGACTTCAGGGTGAAATAGAACTTCGATTCTACCGTTTCCGACTTGCCTCTGACTACCAACCTCGGTGTATAGGTCACAGTACCATTGCCTGCCTCGTCCTCGCTGATAGACTCATCGGCAGGTGACGGGTTCGGCTCGATGTCGAACGGATCCGACGCATCGATGACCGTGACAAAGTCGAATCCAAGAAGATTGTCCTTGCCCATGGCCTTGTCATTGTAAACCTCAACCATGAACTCACGCGTGCAATCGACCTCAGAAGCCTTGACTGTAATGGTTTTACCGCTTGCTCCTGCAATCTGCTCCCAGCCAGTGATGCTGTTGGTTGCACGGTACCACTTGTAGTAGAGGCCAGTCTTAATGGTATCATTGCCCTGCGTTGCCTTAGCCTCAAGCTGACAACTGTCATCCTTGTTGTTGAGAATGAAGTTATGCGTATCATTCTCTGGAGCCTTGATGGTCACACGATAGGCTACGCCTGTATATGGACCAACCGGTATCTCGTAGACAGCCTGTACACTATCGGTAATCTCCTGTTGATTGGATCTCTCTGATACCTTGCCGATCATCTTGATGTTGATGGCAGTATAATTTGATGCCTTTACCAGGTTGTTGCATATCTTCAGCCCCCAGTAGAACTGCGATGCACTTGGTCTGATAATCTCGAAGAGACCATCGAAGAGGCCGGTTGATTTGCCTGCGCTGTTGAACGGTATCTCAGTCTCGTTGAAGAAGAACTGCATGGAAACAGGTGTCGTGACACCATCTGCAGCTCTAGATGAGATGACTACGAAGTAGAGCTTAGGCTGTGTCTGCGAGAAGTCGGGATAGACGGTAACGACGTCGCCGTTCTTCTGGTACTCCTGGTAGAGATCCCCATCAGGAGACTGGATAGACGGCGTGAAAGTGCCCATCTTTTGCAGGAACGTGATGTTGACCGATTTGCTTGCACTACTCATCCCTTGCCTCCTCTCTCATGATGAATCTGCTGTCTATAGCAACAGGCAGCTTGTTGCACACTTCGCCGTCCTGCTCCTTACGGGCTGTCTGGCCATCCATGGCGATAGCGCCAATCTTGGACAGCGTCTCCTCAAACACGATAGGATCTCCAAGCGGCAGGATGTCCTGGCACCAGAGAATGAAGTTGCCGTCCGGAAGTTCTGTTCTGTCCTCGGTCAGCTGGAGGAACTCCACGACCTTGCGGTTTGCCTTGATGTATCTTTCCATATTTAAAAAAATGATTATTAGTGAAAAATAAACGGATTGCCGTCCGCATCCATGAACACCTTGCCGTCTGCATCCATGGCCAAAGCCAAAGGATCCAAATCCTTGACCTCCAAGGCCAGGATAGCACCTCTGCTAGGGTCAAGCAGATCTGTAGATACTGTTGGCGTCATGCCGTGTCCAACGAGGACAGCATTCTCGAAGTGTACCGAATTATTCGGTGCCATCCACCATAGCACCTGCAGTTCTCTTGTAGGGTCTGCAATATCGCCGATATTGTCGAAGATGGTAGCCTTTGCCTTGACCTGCTTGGTATCTGGCAGCACCTCGTCTACGATGTCAATCATGTCGTAATCGTAGAACGGAATTCTCCTGACGATGTTGACTATCTTGAATGGGGTCGCATCGTTGAACTCTACGCTTGCAGGATTGCCAGCAGCAGAGTATCTGGCTCTGCATCTGATGCAGATGCGCTTGCCCATGAGAGAACGGTCCAGCGTAACGGATGCACCATCATCGGATATCTTGACCTCCAGGTCATCTGCAGTAACTGCAGAGAACTGTCCACGACTCCGGAGAAGTTCCCAGACGAACTGGCGCTTGTTCTTGGCGCACTCCTCTGATCCGAGGCGCAGGGATGCATTGATGACCTGCTTGTCGGTATCACGGAGCGGATTATAAAAGCGGTCACCGCTTGACAGCAGCAGCGTCGGCTTGTAGATGGTCGCATTCTTGCAGTTGATGGAGTAGTCCATCGTAATATTGCGCACCTCGTTGGTTCGGGTGTCCAGGTACTTCGCCTTGAAGCGGAGCAGTATCGGCTTCTGCGGTGCTGCGTTGATATACCAGAGCAGTTTGCCGGCATCATTGCCTGACGATGTGATGACATGCTGCTTTGGTGTCGTTACCAGCGCATTGCCCTCCACTCCGTTTTCCACTCTATACCAGGCGATGTCTGTCAGCTCGCTGTTGACACGTCCACTCGGGAGTATGCCATCTCGGTCAATGATGCTGAAAACCGGCTGCAAGGCGCATGGCGTCAGCCTGTAATCAGGAGAATACTCATCCTGATCTGCATCATAGGTCTGTTCGAGCGGAACGCTGCCTGACACGGACTTGGAGTAATGTACCTGCAGAGGCGTGTACTTGATGTCTAATCTTTTGTATTTCATTGTTTATATGTTTTTAAACACATTCCAGTGTGATGGAATCTTGGGCGACCTCATCGCCCAGACCATCACGAAGTGTAACCGTTGCCGTAAACCTGATCTTAGCCGGAACACCCTCACTATCGACGGAGAGGTCAGACTGTGTCAGGACGATAGCCTTGCCCGCCTTGGAACCGACTTCGAGTGCCCAAATGTTGTCGCTGGTTACTCTCTGTTCACCGGCCTTGTTCTCGGTGTATCTGGTCCAGGCTACGTCGCTGTCGAGGATATCTGAGGTAATATCCTGGCCGTAGAGCGTAGCAACGACAGTCAGCGGAGCCCGGAAGTTGTCGAAGTCATAGATCGTCTCGTCTTCGAGAAAGTCAATGGTGAATGCCGGATTGCCCTCTATCATCGCCCAGTCGGTATTGTTCCACCGTGGTGCGGTATGGGTACCGGTTTTCTGGCATCGCCACTTGCACCCTGTGTACCAAACATCTGATGTCTCGAATTTGCCGGTATCTGGATTGAGGGCTGAGCAGAAATAGTCTGCCTTGCCTGACCACTGTCCCCGGTCAACATAATCGACTATCGGCTTGCCATGGTAGTCGATCTGTATGATGTCCTGGGTGATGATGCCGGCTGCATAGAGATAATCCCTGCCCTTGACGATAGGAAGGTCGAGCGACTTGACGAACTCAGGCATGTCGCCGAAGACCATGCCGTAGTTGTAATCATCCAGTATCGGCTTGGTGACGCCCGTCAGCTTGACGATGCGTCCCTCGGAACTGGAGATGTAGAAGCAGCTCTGCAGCGACTCATCGGTCTGGTTGCCATAACGGGCGATGTTCATGAGCTCGCATGGAGGGAAGTTCTTGCCTGCCGGAACATCGGCATCAGGATAGAGGGTGACCTCGATGTAATTCTTAACCGCGTTGACGCTGTTGACTCTCATCCATGAGGTGTAGTAGGCTGCCGAAGTGCCAGAATTGGCTGCCGAGGCGATGTTGTTGACCACTCCCTTGATGACGTTGCCCACATGCTGGGCCGTGAAGTAACCACTATACTTGGAACGGAGGTGTAAGCCATAGCAAGCATCCCCCAGACTGTCAACGCTCTCAATGGTGTCGCTCTCCGTGAAGAAGGTGTCACCCTCCTGCGCTGACAGGCGGGTGACAATCAGCTCCATGACCCGCATGTATGTGCGGACGGTGATGCTCTCAACCTCGGCATTGCCATTGGCATCGACCTGCCCTCCCTTGCCGTTGTAAAGTCCGGACACGAAGTCACCGAACCGTGCGCCCGCCTTGAACTGCGCCATCTGCTCGGAGATGAGTCCACGCAGGAAGGTAATCATGCCCTCGGCTGCATCGTCATGCTTGCGACTGAGATACCGGTCTGATGTCTCATCGGCACAGAAGTGCAGCAGCGAGAGGAAGGCATTGCCTATGCGGTTTGCCGTGTTGGCCTGCAGGCGTCGCTCGTCTCTGATGCCCTCGAAAAGGGTCTGAAGGTTGCTCTTGTCTAATTTGTCTGCCATTTATTTTTTGTCTGCAAAGATAATATGCCGATGGAACCGATAAAAATACGCTCCCTAGAGGTTGCGTGCGGCTCCTATGCCTGTAAACATTTCCGTGATAGCTGATGCCATTAAGCCCTGATAGCGTTCTCCGTAGAATTCCGCTTCATGCTCATTGAGCTTCATCACCGAAGAATAATACTTGCGGCTGAACCAGTCGCGAGGTCCTTTAGGTTCACCACCGGCAACCCTGCCGCCCCATGCAGGACCCACTTTTTTGGGCTTGTCAAGTCCCTGCTCCTCTCGGTATTCCTCGCCGAGGAAGTTGAGATCTCCACCGTTGATGCGTCGGATTTTAGCTCCCTGACTCCAGCGGTACCACTCATGAGCCGGTCCAACGCCTGCAGCGACATAGATACCATACATCATAAAGTTATGTTCAATAGTCGTTGTCGAGCCTTGCTCGATATGCGCCTTGATGCTGCGGTATAATGCTCCGGTGTCGATGGTACGCAGACGCTCCATGCGTTCCCGCCAGAAGTCGCCCATGGCATCAGCCCAGCCATGCTCGTACTTGAGCAGGTCGTTTATGGTTGACTGGTCTGCCATAGGCTCTCGTCATACTGTATGTCGATAGGCTCGTCAGATGTCACCATGAAGTAGAGGCCTGTGACGCCATTCATGGACCATCTGCCCAGCTCGCTCGAATAGACCTGCGTGAGGTCCAGGAACTCCATCTGCCCGTCGTATGCCTCACGGCTCTTGTCGTGGAGCATGCGGCTGAGGAACTGGCGGAAGATATAGCGGCAGATGTTAAGCTTCTGCTCACGGTCTGCCATGTCCTCGCGGCGGTAGCCTGCCAGGATCCAGACGGTATAGACGTTGCGGTCGAAAAAACCCTCTCCGACGGAATGGGTGTTGCTGTCAACGGTGTCTGACACCATGATGAAGTTGGATGCCTTGCGGAACTGCTGCATGACTCCCTGGATGGAATCGGGTCCAGAACACTCTGTTGCGACAAAATTATAATCTCTGCAGGTTCTGCATTCGGCAGCCAGCTGCTTGAAATATGCGATGGAATCGAAGTTTTTTACTGTCATGTGCTGAAATTTTAACTGTTTTGCCTGTTGCGCTCCTTGAACTCCTCTGCCTCCCGTGCCTTGTTGTCAAGCTCCGTGAGGGCAGCCCAGCAGTCGGTATTATAGACTGCCTGCTGTTTGGTCACGTCACCATCGGTGAGTGCCCTGATCTGCGCCTGCATGGCAGGAAGGATGTCCACACGGCGCAGTTCTCCACCCTCTCTTGCCGGTTTGAAGAAGTGCGTGAAGTTGGCGGCAAAATACTCCTTGACACTCGAGAACCACATGAAGACTCCGAGGAGTTCGTAAGGTTCAAATTTTGCGGTTTCATCGGCAGAACCATCTGCGGTTCTGTACATGAGGTGCGCCATCTTGCTGAGGAACTTGTCTTCCTGGTTAAGCATGAACAGCTGGTAGTTCTTCTCGATATTGAGGTAATCGTAGAAGCTGACATCATGAAGCATGCTATCTACTGCTGTTAGTAGAACGTCACTTGCTCTCTGCAGAGGCCGAAAATCGGTAAATTTGTCGATGAAATCGAAGTTTTTGAGCAGGGAGAGAATCTCGGCGCTGCTAATGTATAGGACTTTTCTCTTTGGCCTTTCACCGGAAACGTAACAGAGCACGCTGCATTTCCACCCTGTACGGGTGTGCTTATGTACTTCAAGACCGCAGAATCTAACCAGGAGGTGGCATTTGGCGACAGTCTTGTCCCTATACAAAGATAAGATGTAGAGGACATAGCGCAACTGTTCCTCTGAAAGTTCCGCCCATGAGGACGGCGCCTTGAAATTGAACTCTTGTGTACCATCTTTATGCGTTGAAAACGAAGGCAGGTTTTGATTTTTCATTGTTGAACTCTTTGAAATGGTTAGCCTTATATGCCGATGAATCCGCATATATTGGGAATTTATCGAGATTTGCATCAAAGTATCTGAGCAGTCTCGCACGCTCGTTGGAATAGGCTGTCAGCAAACCCTCAGCCAGGAAGATCATGCATCTGCGCACCTTGAAGATGATTTCTACAGCGGTGTCATCCTTGTCCTTGGCTCCCCGCTCCATCTCTAGCAGATCATCCATCTGCTCGTCAGATATAACCCTGCGCATCACCCCATCAGCTTCGTAGAGTGCTGACAGTTTATCCTTCCACTGCTTGGATGATAGCTCCTGCTTCACCTGGAAGGCATACTGCTCGATGCTGAAGACCAGAAGCGGTATGCTCATTTTAGCCTGCAGGCTGCTTCCCCACCCTTCTGTTGCAGACAACAAGGTAATCATTTCGCCCTCCGCCTTCAAGCAAGCGACCATACACTGCTCTATCAGCGCCTCTACTCTCGCAGATGATGCAGGAGAGACCTCGTTGTTGGCAACTACTCCGAAGCCTGTCGGAGTGAGTACCAGGTCGAGATGGCGAACGTTGCCGAGGAATGCAGTCAGGCACACTGCCTTGACAACTGCAGCCGATAGCCGTTCATTTGTCTCCAGCGCTTCCTCACCAACGTAGCCGAGGAAGCGCTTCTGAATATTTTTGTATGCCTCATAGAAATGAGGCCTCACAGACTCGAACACCTCAGAGTGCGAGCTTGTCGCTACGAGGATGCTCTGCTCGAAGTCATCCTTGCTGATCTGAATCTTCATTTTTGCCATTGTTTGAAACTATTGATGTCTGTTGGTCCTTATTTTTGTCTAGTGTCGTGAGTTCTATCATCGGCACATCTACGGTTACTCCACGGTCGGAGTAGCCATTGTAGTGGGAGATGACGTGATAAGGCTTGCACATGATGTCGTGGCAAGCCTTCTCGAGCGACTGCTTGAGGATGAAGAGCTCGCGCTTGTCTGAGCCGGAATTGTTCATCTGGCTCTTGCCTGGTGTGGCTCCAATTAGGTTTGGATGCACGCCCAGCGAGAAGCAGAGAGCGTTGGATGCCTCGCTCATGTCGTCTGCCCAGTCGCCACCCTCCTTCTTGCTTCCCTCGGAGAGGTTGATGATGCGCACCATGCGCTGCTCCTTGCCGTTAGGGTCGTAGTAGTAGCCCGTGATGAGTGCCTTGCCGGCATTTTCCGGTCCGCAGACGAAGTTGATGATGTTGTCCTTCTCCTGCAGGATGCGCTCCTTGCGCTTATCCGGGTCGATGATGTCCTCGTTGTTGCACAGCTCTTCCCAGTAGTCGCGATGCACCTCTATCTGAATGCGTGGCGCAGAGGTGTTTTTGATCATGTAGCGCTTGCCGATGCCGATGAGACGGTAGATGTCGTACCAGGCATCGTCGAAGATGCTGGCATAGTATGGTATCGGATAGTACTGCAGTCCGGGTGTCGGGATGCGGGAGATGATGGCAAACTTGCAGTCCTTGCCCATCTCGGGTGCCTTGCCCCTGACGCCGGTGTAGGGGTCAGGAGCCTTGCCCATGCGCGCCATGAGGTCGCCCAGCGGGTCATAGAGGTCGAGCAGCGGGATGACTTCGGTGTGGACAGGCGACATGACGTTGCGGAAGTCTCCGAGGAAGACATGCTCTATGCGCCCCTTGTCATTTGGTACCTGCAGGCGGCAATAGGAAACGTCCTTGTGTCGGATGTTGACTATCTTGGAGTGGTCACGGCTCAGGATGATGACCTCTACCGACCAGAAGAAGAACTTCATGTCTGTTGCCTGCTGCATGAATACCTCGTGGATGGAGTTCTTCAGGCAGAAGTCGCGGATCTCTGCGTCGGTGGTGTCCTGCTTGGTCTCCCGGTCCATGAAGCGCACGCCCTGGCCGTAGCAGCACTGCACATTGAACGCCATGGCACGCTGCGCCACCATGTTGCGGCGCAGCAACTGCTGCAGGGTGTATGGCATGTCGTTGTCATCGCCATAGTTCACATACTCGAAGAGCTTGCCGTCTGAAGTCTCCAGGATGCCCGTGGTTGCATCGCCCACCTCTCCGGAACCCAGAAAACTGGTATCCTTCCCATACTGCTGCTCGATGGTGGTGGAGTCTGTAACCCTGCTAACGCCCTCTGCCACGAGGGCGTAGCGGCAGGCAGAGCGAGACCGCTCTACCATTGACCTGAAGGCGTGGACATCAGACGGCGAGACCGTCGATTATACAGGATGGCTGGTCAGGGGCAGCAGCTGGCGCGGCGGATTCCACCGCCTCGTCAATCCGGCAAATGCCGAGATGCGCAC
>OQVP01000566.1_pt1 | contig 14088 bp, 10 predicted proteins | sample 1691541 | NCBI WGS metagenome assembly OQVP01 (sample SAMN03418258, study PRJEB22391) | human gut metagenome | biome: human-gut; feature: organic feature; material: feces | host: Homo sapiens | place: Tanzania | collected 2013-01 | reverse complement strand
TATCACGATGTGATACTCACAGGCAATATATTTTTCGCCAATTTTGTGCGCGATGTATGGATATGCAGAGCTCTCAATGGTGTTGTCCTCTATAAGGATAGGGCTTAGACTCTTTTTGTTGGTCATCTCCAAATCATAGATAGCATCCTTTGTGTCGGGATTTTTGTCGTACACCACCTTGAAGTCTTGTAGCTGGCACTCTCCGTGCGCCCAAGGACCGTATTTGATAAGGTTGTTGGTGATTTTGATGCCTTCGGTGTGGCAATAGTTGTCGAAAGTCACACCCATCAGCACGTTCATCGGCGAATCGATGTAAAACTCGTTGCCACTGGTCACATAGTCCGACACTTCATAGTGAACGTAAGGGACAATGGCGGGTTCAACTACCGAATCAACAACCTCGTTTCCGCCAATGTTCTGTGGTGTTTCAAATCCCATATCTCCGTCAACGGTAGCATAACCTTCATTTATTTTAGGGAATAGTATTTTGTTCTTTGGTGTGTGCTGCGAGAAGTACAGGTTTTGGAAGATGTCGATCACACCATTCCATTCCTCTTCAGAATCAGTTCTTTGATAATCTTTATTTTCTTTTTGAAAATCATGGATTTTTCTTAAAGAAATATGGTCGGGGAATTTCTCAACATTAGTCTTGTCCTTACTCAAAGAGAAAGGATACTCAGGCTTGCCGTAGAAGAATCGGTTGTTCTTGATGTGGATATGCTCAAATTTGAGCTGGCGATTGGCATACGCATTGCTATCAAGCCCCGAAAGCGTGTCTTTCGAGTTGTAATAGCCGTTCTCGTCACGGCTCATAATGGAGTCGCCCCAAATGCCGATGTTCTCGTCATTGCCGTACTTGTAGAAATCGTTGTTTACGATGTTCACATTCTTCACGCGCTGGCATATCCAGATGTTGCCACCAATTTTTCGGGCGTTGTAGTTTTTGAACTCGCAGTTGGTGATGTCCACATTCTCGCACCAGTGCAGGAACACGTGGGTGAGGTCGAGATACTGCGAATACATTCGCACGTTGAACATCTTGAACGAGCTCGCCTCGTACACCTTGAAGAACACCGGGCAGATATCGGGGTGATACCATCTCTCGTACAAATTTGCGCCCTCAACATCAGTCAAATTGAAAGCCACACGGAAAGCGATGTCAGAAACCACAATGTTGGTGGGACTACTATGCTCATTCTGAATATTGAAAATGGCATCATCGTGGGCGTAGGAGTAGCATTTGTTCCCGTTGGCGTCTTTATATTCCTTTGCGTCTTTCTCACGCTCGTTGTGCACCACAATAGTGGGGATATCTTGGCTGGCACAGTGCCCCGAACGGGCACCTTGAATCACCACTTTTTTATAGCCTTCCCAAAAGAAAGCCTTGTTGTTGATAATGGTGTAAGGCGTATCTTGATACATAAAGGTGAGCTTGATTTGCTCGCAATCCTTACTCGGATAAAATTTGGGCACTTCATCTACGCACCCACAATCTGTGCCTAAATCTAAAGAATTACCATCTGCCCTCACAATATCCGTGAACCGCATTTGGAAATTGATAAACTCCTGGTTGTTTGTGAAGACGAAATTGTTCACATTCGTCAACTTTTCATTGGCACTCAGATTTAATACTGAATCGTCAAATGTGTTTTTATTCATGAAAAAACGAAATTAAAAAATTAAACATAAAATAATAATCACTTGAATTTTAAAAAAGGGAATGTGTGTTTTTTGAGATCTCAACTGTGTGTTTTTCCGTTTCTTAAATTCTTCAACCGCAAAGTTAAAACACTCTTTTGTAAAAAGCAAATTTTTTTATTAAAAAAAATGACACACACTTTTTTACTAATTTTTTGCTTAAGTTGTTGTTTTTTGTTATTTTAGCAAAAAATATAAATCATTCTTTAATTTTATACCACAATGAAAAAGAAACTATTACTCGCTCTTGCCATTTTGCTCGGTTGTGTAGGCTGCGCCAAAGCCGACGTGCTCGCCAACACCAAGTATTTCCCCGATGAAAAATTTCTTGGTTGGGTACTTAACCACTTCAACAAGGTTCGTGGCTCAAGGCTGACCGACGAAGAATTGGCCTCTGTGAAGGAAATATCATCTTGGAAAGATTATAAAGATGGTTTTCGCGCTATAGTATCATTAAAGGGAATAGAGTACTTTACTGAGTTGGAAACTTTATTAATCACTAATGGCGATTATGATAAGGAGTATGATAATTATATACAAGAAATCGATTTATCAAAAAATATAAAGTTAAAATCGTTTTATTTTATAGCAGGGGGGGATGGGTTCTATTATGGAGGTCCGTATCCAGAATATATAAGTATATTTCCTACGCTTTTTGCCCCCTCTTTAGCAAAAGAATCGAAAAATGGTGGCAAATCCAGTACAATGATTCATCGCCTTAGAACCGTGAATTTGTCTAATCTGCCAGAACTTAGAAATGTGGATATTGAACGTCATGCGCTTTCTGAATTGGATCTCCGCGGATGCCCGAATTTGCAAACCGTTATTGTTCACGATAGCGAGAAAGCTGTGGATTTAAAACTGGATTATTGTGCGAATTTGGAGACATTTGCTTATAGTAAGTGCACTGAAGGTATTCAATGGCCTGATTTCTCACTTATGCCTAATTTGAAAGCATTCTACTGTGATGAATGTAATATTAAAAACTTGGATTTATCTAATGTGGCAAAAAAATTAGAGCAGTTGTCATGCTCCAAGAATCCTATAGCCAGGCTCGACCTTTCAAACTATGCAAAACTTAAATCATTAAGTTGTGAAGGGCTTCCTATCACTTCTTTGGATTGTAGTGGCCTTGACTCTCTCAAAAATATCAATGTAACGGATTGTGTGTCTTTGCAAAGTTTCCCTACTTTGCCAAGTGGAATAACAACCATAATGTGCCATAATGTCAAGGCTTTAGCAAATGCAGACTTGAACCTGTATCCAAAATTGGAGCAGTTGTCTGCTGAAAATTGTGATTTGACCACATTTGATGTGTCAAATCATCCAAATATAATCTATTTAGATTTAAGAAACAACCATATCGCAATGGTGGATTTTTCAGGACTTCGTTTGGTAAATAAAGGTAAGTGTTTGGTAGGCCAGCAAACTATTTATGTTAATGCAATTCCTGTGCCCGAGCGCAAAAATTACTGGAGATTACTATTGCCAGAAGATGTGGATTTGAACCGAATCAAGTCGTTTAAATCTACTGATATATATAAATTTAATCTATATAGAGAATATTATGAAGATGAGCAAGGAAATTTGATACCATCATTTGTAATCAACGACCCCGTTAAAAATTCTTATTCAATTTATGCTACATATAATTATGAAACTGGAGGTGTGTATATAGAACCTTCAACTTACCATGGTAGTAGCGATTTTATAATAAGATATGAATCTGATGTTACGGTTTACGCAAAGTATGCAACTTCGGGCGTTGATGATGTGGCTGCCGATAAGGCGGTGAAGGGTGTGAAATACTTTGACCTGCAGGGCCACGAGAGCGCAGAGCCGTTCTGTGGCTTCAACATTGAGGTCACTCAATACACCGACGGCACCTCGCAATCACGCAAATTTGTGCACTAACCCAAACAGTTTTTCATGGCATCAAAAAAACAAATTAAAAATCGTGTGGATATGAACAAACGGTGTGCTTTCCTGATGGTGATGGTTTGCTTGCTCTTTGCGGCTTGCGACAAGGATGATGTTTTGCCTGGTGAACCTATGGAGTGGTCGTATGAAATTCTTACGCCCGATAATGTGAAATATACGGGTGGCAGTGTGGAATCGACACCCCGATATTGCTTCGAGGCAAACAGCAAGGAGGGCGATGTTGTGATGACTTGTAACAACTACGATGCGCTCGACCCAGTATCAGGCGAGTCTTTCACCTACGATTGTGGATGGGCTACGCTCAAGGTGGATGGCAACAGGGTGAAAATTCACTTTCCTCCCATCGCCTCTGAGGCTTCTGACGCCTACGAAGAGATTCGGATTTCGGCGACAGATGGCGGTAGGAAAGCAAGCACCATTATCAGTTTGACGCGGACCTTTAAAGAGGGGCAACCCGACCCCAAGCCGCAGACTTTGCCAGATGAGGCGAAGTTTAAGTTAAAGGTGGAAAAATACTCACCCTTTATGCGTATAGAAAGTCCGCTGCCCGCGCCCCTCGACCTCGTCACATTCAGAATCACAGACCTTGACGGAAACTATACGGCATTGGGATTCCCGAAGTTTACAGAATATTACGACTCTATTGTGTGGAGTGCCGACAATTACCCTCACACCTACAAGATATATGATTATAAGGTTTCGGAAGGAGGAGTTGAGCGGCATCTGACCACGCAATGGGCATCGCATTTCTTCAAAAGTGGCACAGTGAAAAGCCATCTTAAAGGCTACCACGATGGAAAGGTGAAATACGAGGCGGCTCTTGACCTGACACTCTATGACCGCGACTTCTTGGGGCTTAAATGGGGTGACATTGTTCTCAGCAAACCACAAAACCTCACCACCTATTGCCTGCTTGACAGGGAATATGAATATCAGGTGTGTGATATTGTGGCAAAGAACGATGCCCCCTATTCCCGAATCATACCGGTGAATCACAAACTGCTGCCCGACAAGGAATTCCTCGCGATAATGCCAAAATCCATCAAAGCACTGATGGAAAACAGCGTGGGAGTGGGGCAGAACGCCAAAGGGAAAGAAAAACTTTTCAAATGCTTGCCCGAAACAGGAGTGGAAGCCCTGCTATATTGGGAAAACAAAACCACCCGAATGCTCCTGCTCCACCAACTCGCAAACGAAGACACTGACTTCACCCCCGAATTCTACTACCTCCACCTCGAACCCAAATAATAGTTCCACGGCTCAGTGGATAAATACTGGGGGGCACTGAAACAAAAAACATAAAAAACGGCCTTTTGTCGATGCCAGTGCTTCGCACCTGTCGTTAGTGCTGTGGCATATCTGATTTCAAGCAAACCACATAAACCACAAACCAAAAGTTACTATGTTTGCAAACCAAAGGGACGGTTCTTTTGGTTTGTGGTTTGAGGCAGAAGCTTGAATCAGCCACACCACATCACCAACGCCGCCCTCACCAGCGAGGTCGGTGGCATCGCCAAAAGGACAAAAACCGCTCGCCTTCGGCGAAAAACCAATCTTCAGAAATCCGATTATCCAATAGGACAAATAAATAGATACCCGAATTCCTTTTGCATGACAGGTGTGATGATTTATGTCAGCCACAATAGGCGGCATCATAACGTAGGGACATGCCTTTGGCATGTTTCCAATGCGCTGATACATTTCTGTTTGCAGTGAAACATGCCAAAGGCATGTCCCTACGCTATGGCGTTTTGAGATTGGCATAGCACCCTATTTTTCGTTGCCAACATCATCTATATACGCCTATTTTTTTATGGGAATGGAATTCTGTTTTTTTCCCAGGCCTGTCTGTCTTTGTTTAGATGCTGTATTCGCCCATTAGCCATTTTAGGGCGTTGATTCTTTTGATGCCGTCGTAGTCGGCTTCGGGGTCTTCGTCTAACGTTAAAATGTACTTGGGGTATTGGTCGTTGATTTGTTGCAGTGATGATAGTTCGCGCTTGAGTGTGGCTTCATCTCTTACCGTGGCTGCCACTTGGTAATATACGATGTCGTTTTCATCGATAGCAACGAAGTCAACCTCTAAGTTGTCGATTTTTCCAATGTACACACTTTTCTGTCGGCGCAGCAGTTCGAGATACACCACGTTTTCCAGTAATCGCCCAGCGTCGAATGAGCGTCCGCCCAGCATCATTCTCCTTAGTCCAACATCCACGAGGTAGTATTTGCCAAGGGTTTTCAATAGTTGCTTTCCTTTCACGTTGTATCTTTTGGCTTCGTACACAAAAAAGGTTTCACACAGCGATGTGAGGTATTTTTCCACTGTTTTTTGGTCGATTTTTCTTCCGTCGGCAGTCATGATGTCGGCAATTCGCTTGGTTGACAGCATATTTCCTATGTTGTCGGCCACAAAACGAATCACGCTTTCAAGCATCATCACATCTTGTATTTTTTTTCTGCTGATGATGTCTTTCATCACCACGGTATTGTACACCCCATTCAAGTAGTCGGTGATGTCTTTGGGGCGATCGAGTGCCAAGGTGTAGGGAAAACTGCTTTGGGTGATATAATTCGTGTATGCTTTTTCAAGGTTGTCGCTTCCGCCACAACCTTCCACATACTCCTTAAACGACAATGGGAGCATAGCTATCTCCACATACCTTCCTGAAAGCAAAGTTGCGATTTCGTTTGATAGCATATAGGCGTTTGAGCCCGTAACATATAGGTCAACGTTAGGTTTCAAGTTGATACTGTTGATGATGTCGGGGAAGTCTTTCACATGCTGTATTTCATCAAAGAAGATGTATGTGGGTTTGTCGGGCAATATCAGCGGTTTGATGTATTGGTGCAAGGCAAGAGGATTGCGCAGTTCGATATTGTCATAATCCTCAAAGTTGAGATACAGGATTTGTTCGGGGCTTACGCCATTGTTCAAAAGCCAGTCGCGAAAGATTTCCATAATAGTGGATTTTCCGCAACGGCGTATTCCTGTTATCACCTTTATCAACTTTTTATCTTTGAAAGCGATGAGCTTGTCGAGATAGTCTTTGCGTTCAATTCTCTCCATTGTCTTGTGTTATTTTGGTTGTTCGCCACAAATATACAAAATTTTATGGGAATGGAATCCTAAAAGTGGGGAAAATTTGGAAGTTTTAGGAATGTAATCCGAAAACTTTTGGATTTTTAGAAGTTTTAGGAATAGAATCCTATTTTTTTTATGTGGAAGAAGTCGGACCAATCGGACTTGTCGGACTGGTCAGACCACCAACTCGTAGACTCGTAGACCTGTTGGCTTGTAGACTTGTTACTCGTATTGGTTTTTGCGGCGGTATTTGTTGGCTACTTGTTGGAGGATTGCGAATTTTTCGATGCGGTGGGGTGGGTAGTTGCCTTTGGCGATGGCTTTTTTCACGTGTTTGTACCAGTTGAGCATGTCGTGTTCCTCAAGGCGGTGCTTTGAGGGGCGGCGATGGTTCTCGTTCATGAATGTCATCATCTGGTCGTATTGCGCTTGCCATCTTTCGTCTTGTGTCATGATAGTGCTGATGTTATTGGTTGTGAAAATAAACCCGATTAACAGCTGGTGTGCTAATCGGGTTTGTGATAATTATAGTGTGCAAGAGTGCAGTGCTACACTATCGCATTATTTTGCGATGAGGAGGTAGTAGTTCTTCTTGCCGCGCTGTGCGAGGATGTATTTGCTGTTGAGCAGGTCGGCGGTGCTGATGGTGGCGTTTTGGTCGGTGAGTTTTTCCTTGTTGATGCTCACGCCGCCGCCTTGTGTCATCTTCTTCATTTCGCCCTTTGAGGGGAACACGGCAGCCTCGTCGGTGAGCAATGAGATGGCTGGAATGCCTTCTTCGAGTTTAGCCTTGCTGATCTCGAATTGTGGCACGCCTTCAAACACGCTCAAGAGGGTGCTTTCGTCGATTTTGTGAAGAATGTCGTTAGCCTTGTTGCTGAAAAGGATTTGTGAAGCCTCCACAGCCATTTCATAGTCGGCAGCAGAGTGTACCATAGTGGTGATTTCCTTTGCCAAACGCTTCTGCAATGGGCGCAAACCTGGGTCGGCAGCCTGTTCTTCTTCGAGTTTGGCGATTTCTTCCTGGGTGAGGTCGGTGAAAATCTTGATGTACTTGGCTGCGTCTTCGTCGCTCACGTTCAACCAGAACTGATAGAACTTGTAAGGTGATGTGCGCTTAGGGTCGAGCCATACGTTGCCACCCTCGGTCTTGCCAAACTTGGTGCCGTCGGCCTTAGTGATGAGTGGGCAGGTGATGGCGAAAGCCTCGCCACCGTTCATGCGGCGGATAAGTTCGGTACCGGTGGTGATGTTGCCCCATTGGTCGCTACCGCCCATTTGCAAGCGGCAACCTTCGTGCTCATAGAGGTAGAGGAAGTCGTAGCCCTGAAGGAGCTGGTATGAAAATTCGGTGAACGACATACCGTGGTCGGCATTGGCTGCCAAACGCTTCTTCACAGAGTCCTTAGCCATCATATAGTTGACGGAGAGGTGCTTGCCCACGTCGCGGATAAACTGCAAGAAACTGTAGTTCTTCATCCAGTCGTAGTTGTTGACCAGAATTGCGGCATTAGGAGCACCGCTGTTGAAATCAAGGAATTTTTCGAGTTGCTTACGCAGACATTCCTGATTGTGGCGAAGTGTAACCTCGTCGATAAGCACACGCTCCTGGCTCTTCATTGAAGGGTCGCCAATCATACCGGTGGCACCACCGATGAGGGCGATAGGGCGATGGCCTGCACGCTGCAGGTGCTTCAGCATCATGATGCCCACGAGGTGGCCGATATGGAGAGAGTCGGCAGTAGGGTCGATGCCCACGTATGCCGATGTCATTTCTTTGTTGAGTTGTTCTTCTGTGCCGGGCATCATATTGTTGATCATCCCGCGCCATTCGAGTTCTTTTACGAAATTAATTTTACCCATCGAAACTTAATTTTCTGTATAGTTGTTTTGTTACTTTATAATTTGCAATTGAAATACAAAGGTACGACTTTTTTCTAAAAGAGTGAAATTTTGCAATTTACATACGAGAAAGCCGCATAAAAATAGCGTCAGAAGTGCCGAGTGCATCAATTTCTACACAAGTTTGGTGAGGGTGTAGATGTAGGTCACGCCGGTGTCGGCCACTTGCTGGAGGCGCACTCGCTTGCCGCTTTTCTCCAGAATGGTGAACTTGTTGACTCGTGTCATTCCTGGCAGAGGCACGAAATACATGTTCTCTTCGGGGAAAAGCCATTGCATTTGGTCGCCGTCGTCGCTCCAGTTGCCGTAGGTGGTGGTGTAGGGGTCGTGGCGGTCGTTGGTGATGGTCACCTGCACGATTTCACCTTGAAACTGCACGGAATAGTACGAGCCAGCCGGAGGGGGCACCACGGTGCCATCTACCGTTACCAAGCTGATGGTCCAAGTGCCGAACCACACGCCTGTGTCGCCGCCATTTTGGGTGCATGACGAAAACGCCACCGAGGCGACAAGAAGCCACAAATATGTAATAAGATGTTTCATCATTGTCCGATATTAAAGTCGCCATGGTATGATACCGACACCATGCCGCCTGTGTTGTTGCCTAAAAGTGAGCCACGGTCGAAAGCGAACTGCGCCTTCAGTTCCAATCCTTTCAACCACGATGGGTGCGCATTTGCTTCAAGCATGAAGCAGGTGGCGCGCACGCCTGTGGCGCGAGGGTGCTCAGGGGTGCCGTAAGCCTTGCGGGAGGAGAACAGCAAGCGATAGTCGTACTCGCTGCTGAGATAGCCCTTCACGCCGATGTGGAAGCCACGCACCAAGTTGTCGAGGTAGCGCATGTAGCCGTCGGTGTTGTAGATAAGGGATTTGGTGAACGGAGTGCCAATCGACATGCCACGGTTTTGGTAGCCGTTGTAGCTGTAGTTGTTGTAGTAGTCGTCGGAGCCTGTGGCACCGCCCTTGATGGCAGAATCCTTGTTGAGTTCTTCAGAGAAGTGGATATGGCCGCTTTGGTTGGTGAAGTCGATGTATTCCACCACCACGCCGCTCACGAAACTCTTTGTGGCGGAGCGCCATTCCAGCCCCCACAAACCGTCGAAGCCGTTCTGCAAGCCGATACCCGAACCGTCTTCCCAAATGGTCTGGTGATAGGCGCGGAACTTGCCCACCGCGTCGTTCTCGTAGTCGAGCATGATGTCCCAACTGCCCACATGGTTGCCCTCCACATACACTTGGTCGCCAGGGTTGTCGCCACCGCTGCCGGCGATGATGCTATGGAAGAAACTTTTGAAGTTGGCAGGCATCTTCACCGTTTTGGTCAGAATGCCATTTTCGTAGATGTTTTGAGTGCCTGCAAACTGGCACGCAGCCTGTGCACCGATGGTGAACACAAACGGCTGGTCGGGGCGTGTGCGCAGACGCAGTTTCTTGTAATTGAGCCAATAGCCTGTGGTGAGGAAATTGTTGTAGTAGTTGTAGTGGTTTTCCAGCCAGTCGCCGTCGTCGAGGCGCTCGTAGCCCAGTTCGCCGCTAATCTGCACCCAGCCGTTGGTGAAGGGAATGTTTTGATAGTTCACAAATCCCGCTCTGATGCCTGTGCCGGGGCGTGCGTTGCCGCTCATCACCAAGTCGCCGCTCGAAAGGTCGGCACTCGCCAAGTCGGATTGGCGCGCCTTTGCGCCCACGGAGGCAAATAGGCTGCGGTATTTCACGTCGGCATACAGTTGTTGCACCCATGCGTGCGCAGGGTGCTGGAGATTGCGTACAAACTTGTCGGTGACGAGGTCGTAGCGGTCGTATGATACCGAACTGGTGTAGCCTCCCCAAAATTCGGCACCGAATCCGAATGAAAAGCGGCGGGTGGTGTCGAGTTCGTGCTTTGCGGCAGCATTGAGCAGGGTGGAGTATTGCTGTGTGAGCGTTCCGCCTCGGTTGGAGTTGATGTAGTAAGGAGCGATGTCGCCCTTGCCGTAGTTTGCCGTCACTCCGCCTTCATATTCCACCTCAAATTGAGCAGAAGCCAAGAAAGCTGTTGTCGCCAGCATGTAAATAATGTTTACATAGCGCAAAAAAGTCATTTCGTTAGTTGTTATTTTTCAAAAGTGTTGATGTGCCGACTTTTCTTCTGGTCGGTGATTTCGTCGATGTTGATGTAGATGCCACTTTCCTCCACTTCGCCAAACTCGTGGTTGATGGCTGTGCCGAAAAAGCGCATGGTGGGGGAGAGGTTCATGTAGGCGTTGACCAGCGGCGGAATGTTGATGCCGTGGCTGCGTATGAACTGATTGAGGCGGCGGTAGTCTTCCTTAAAGTCGTTGCCCACGAAAAAATGCTCGGTGCGCGCTGCCGGTGTGTCGGGTTGGAGCGGCTCAATCGGGGTGACCAGTGCCTTGCGGTCGGGGAAGTAGAGGCGCAGGAAGTGGAGCAGCAAGTCGCGGCACTCTCTTTGGTAAGAGGGGTACATCGTCATCTTGCCCAGCAGATATTTGGCGTCGGGGTGGAGCACAGTGAGTGCGCCCAAGCCGTCCCAGAGGTTGTCGAGCGCGAAAATCGACTTCGCACCCTTGTTGGCTGACTGATATTCGGGGCGAACGAACGAGCGGCCCAGCTCAATGGTGATGGGCAGGTAGTGGCTCATAAATTCGCTTGAAAACCGAAACATGTGGCTCATGGCTATGTGGGGTGTGCCGTCGGGGTCGATTACCATATCCTTGCCAAGAATATAGCGGTAGGCTCCGATGATTTCACGCTCTTGCGGATTCCACACGAATAGTTGGCGGCAGGGAGTGGTCATGGTGTCGAACTCGTCGATGTCGCAACTCTTGCCAGTGCCGCCGCCACCTGCACGGAACGAGATTTCGCGAAGTCGGCCTATCTCGCGCATGATGTTGGGAGCGCTGTGGGCATCGACAATGTAGATTTCATTGCCGGCTTTGTTGGTGCGACGCAAAAGGCGGTCGGGCGTCAGCTCGCTTTCTATCAAGCTGATGTCAACTGGGTCAATGATTCGTTGTTCTGTCATCGTCGTCTGTGTTTCAGTTTTCCTTATATATTAAAGTTTTTTCTTTTCGTTATCGGGCTTGAGCGCATAGCAGATGTCGGCTAAGCGTTGTGCCTCTTCCATGGGGTGGCTTGCGTCGAGGCTTTGCCATGCGATGGGCTTGCCCACCACCACGCAAAACCTCTTGCCCCTGCTCTTAAACATTTCGCCGGGCAAAAGTATCATTTCGAGGTTGAACTTCATGCCCAAGCGTTTGCGCCAGCGTGCCATGCGATAGAAGAAACGCGAGTTTTCGCCATCGAAATACATGGGCACGATGTCGCGCTGGGAGCGTATGGCGTGCATCACCACAAATTTCTGCCACTGCAGATCGTGAATCTCGCCGTTCTTGCCCATACGCGAGCATAGTCCGGCAGGGAACGTAATCATCTGGTTCTGCCCCTGGTATTCAGCCTCGATTTCGGCGGCACGCCCACGCGATTGCCTGCCGTATTTGTTCACAGGCAAAAACACGGGTTGCAGCGGCTTCACCGCCATCAGCAAATCGTTGACCAAAAACCGAATGGCGCCCTTGTAGCGACCGCCCAGAAATGCGATGAGCGAAAGTCCGTCAAGTCCGCCCAACGGGTGATTCGACACGAAAATGAAGCGGCCCTCGGCAAGGATGCGGTCGGCGTGCTCCACCTCGGTGGTGATGTCGAGGTAGTCGAGAGCCTCGTGGGCAGCCCCCACACCGTCTTTTCCGCACATGCGCTGAAGAATCTCGTTCAGTTCGCGCTGATGAATGATGCGCTCCAGCCAGCGAGTGAGCCAGCGTGGGATAAAACGATAGTAGCGAGGCAAGCGTTGCCTCACCAACTCATCTACATCTATCACCAATGGCTCGTCGTTCATTTCCAAATCCACGATTGAATTAGCAAAGTTAGTCAATAATGGGGATAATAGGAACAAGAATTTCATAAACTTTTAGAACAAATGGAAGAAAATGTGTACTTTTGTAGATGCTCACAAGCGTATGATTAAAAAATGAACACATTATTTCTCCCTTCACAAAAGTGCCTGCGCAGTCAACTCCTGGTGGAGTTGATAGCGATGTGCATACTGTTTGCCGCCGCCACGAGCGTGTTTGGCACCAGTGGCGTGGGCTTGGCGTGTGGGCTTGGTGTGGCGTATGTGGTGCCTCGCTGGCTCTATGCCCGATTGAGCGGAGGCGAAACGCGTGGAGGAATAGTGCTGATGGTGGCAGGAATGCTGCTGGTGGTGTGGGCGTTCCGCAACATTTACGTCTGGACGCTGGCAGAGGGGCAGTCGTTTGCCGACCCTGTCTTGCGCTGCGACGACAAGGGCTACTACCTGTGGGCACTGCATTACTACGACGGCTCGGTGCCAGAGCCCGACACAAGGTTTGTGGGTTTCCCATTGATGATATTGCTGTCGTGGAAGTTGTTGGGGCACAGTATCGTTTGGCCTATCGCCATCAATGTGATGCTCACCCTGCTCACAGTGGTGCTGACCGGGCAGACGGCAGGCAGGGCGTTGGCTGGCCGTGTGCGAGCCGACCGAGGCACCATCACATTTTTGGCAATGCTGGTCACATCATTGCTCGGATTCTTCATGAGCCATGCCGCCATGCTGCTGAAAGAGCCGCTCACCTATTTCGCGGTGGCACTGGCAGCGTATGCTATAGCCCGAATGAAAGAGATAGATGAGGATTCGCGCGGCAGCGTGTGGCACGATATTGCGCTGTTCACCATAGCGGTGGCACTGATGTCGATAGTGCGTACCAGCGTCATCTACTTCTTGGTGGCTGGCGTGATTATCACATTTTTCGACAATAAAGACATGTGGCGATATGCGTGCACGCTGCTTGGCATTGCGCTGATAGGCATGGGCTTGGGCATATATTGGTCGAATGGATTCAGCATGGAAGTGCAGATGCGCATTTTGGCAGCCACCGACACCGGAGGCGACATGATGAAAACCATCTATCAGGCACGCGGCATATATGGCGAAATGATGAGCGACTACTTCTTCCTGCCCGTATGGCAAAAACTGCTGCTCCTGCCAGTGACCTGCACACTCCAACTCTTCATTCCTTTCCCATGGGTTGACAACGAAGTGCTCGATGTGTGGTCGGTGGCAACCCGATTCCAACTCGTGTGGTATGCTGTGGCAGGCGTTTCGCTCTACTACCTTTTCGTGCTCGCGTGGAAAAAGAAAAACTTAGGTTGGTGGGCAATGTGGCCCTTCGTGTGCGCCGCCGCCGTGGCATTCACCACCAGCGGCACCGTCAGCCGCTACATACTTCCCTACGAGCCACTGTTTGTAACCGTGGCAGTATGGGTCCTGCTCAAATACCACGAATCCACCACCCCCAACGAAGATGACAAACAACAAAAAGGCGCCACCCCCCACAAGAAAAACTTCCGCCGCTCCTTCATCCTATGGTGCGCCGCCTACG
>OQVP01000564.1_pt1 | contig 14112 bp, 13 predicted proteins | sample 1691541 | NCBI WGS metagenome assembly OQVP01 (sample SAMN03418258, study PRJEB22391) | human gut metagenome | biome: human-gut; feature: organic feature; material: feces | host: Homo sapiens | place: Tanzania | collected 2013-01 | reverse complement strand
TATTGCCTGTATAGTTTCGATGTCCTTCTTAGAAAAATAATCCCAAAATTCTCCGTGTATATTCTGATTCTGTCCCGTTTTCATAGAAGGAAGCTGCTCTATCCCAATCTTCTGTGCCTTATATAACATCTCTACGTAACCTGATGTAAATGGTTGTATCTTGCATTCATCCTGAAACATCTCTGCCAGACTCTCGTAGATAATAATTCCCTCGTAATCCAAATCTCCAAAATAATAGAGCGCATTCTCCATTTCTCTCATATACGGCTCTGCACATAAAGAAAAATCCTGAAACGAACGCAAAATCCCTTTACCTGCTCCATATATTATCGTTCCTATATGACAGCCGCATATGGAATCTTCTCCAGATAATAAATGCCTGCGCATGCTGTAAAACGTATCCTTATTCTCTACAATCAGCATATTCTGCGGGGTGCTCTTGGTATGTACATAATAAGCCAGTGGTTCCGTTGTATCGTATAGATTCAGTTGTTCCAAAGACATTCCACATCTCTTTAGAATCTTCTTTCCCTGCTCTTCCTTCAGGAACTTCTCGCGATGCCATATCTCAAAGCTTCTCTCATTCATAGATTCCGTAATCTGCAATGCTGCACGATTGTTCCGCAGATATTGATTGAGCTGTAATACCCATTCCCTGTCTTCCTTATATTGCTGGATATGTTTCAGATAAAACTGTGTGGATATCATAGGAACCAATTGATAAGATAACTCTTCTACATAGAGCGTATTATCCTCTGATTGTTCTATCACCCAGTATTCTTTATATAGTGCCGGTCTTTTTCCATTCCTGCCTGACGCTTTAACCGGTTTGATTCGTTCATTCTCAATCAGCTCTAAAACTTTTCCATACAGATCATTATACTGTTGTATCTTATATTGCTTCTCAATCTCGTGTAAACTAATACGTTTCATGTATGTTCTCCATATCAATTACAATTGCATACTTAATAATAATAAAAATCCATATATGGTTCATGTACTATACACTTGAACAATATACGGATCTTCATAATCAGTATTCTTTTATTAAACCATATCGTTTCGCCATATCTTCATTTAACACTATAACTTCAATTCCCCATATTTTCCGATAGGTAAATAATCTTGCTCGCAATTCTTCCATCGGTCCTGCCAACCACTCTTCCTTTGCACTCTGAATCACTAATACATATGTAATTATAGTTGTCCGCAAGCTTCTAACATTCTGCAAGTCTTCTCCTATATCAAACGTATTGGAGTACTTATCCATCAGTGAAGCTATATATATCTCAAATGAAGCTATAAACTTATCTGTAATAGAAGAATAATATTCTTCAAACTTTGTCTCTGTGTTACTTTGGCTGTCAGAATTATCTTCATATGTTTCTTCCCTGAATCCATTGGCTTCTGCCTTATAATAGCTTCTTGTAGGATCGTCACTCATAACATATGTCTGAACAATGGTCTTTGCAATAAGTCTTGGATCTCCCAAGGCTTCAAGGACTTCTTCCTCAGTTTTACCCTTTCTCACTTCATCATCAATATAGGATGAATAATATTCCAACTGTTTCATATATTCTACATCATCAATTATTTTTTATCCATCCCCTATATCCTATCACTCGTAGACCTGTTGACTCGTAGACCTGTTGACTTTTTTCAAATCGGTGTAAATCGGGTTTTAATGGATTTAATAGGTGTAAGATTTCCCATAAACTGCCGAAGAAGTGCGATTTTTGTTATGATGTGGAATATCTGAGGAAAAGTTGGGCTTAATTTAGAAAAAAGATGTAATTTTGTAGTAAATTATGAATATTATGCGGAAAAAGATATTAGTGGCCATCGCCACACTTATTAGCCTTACATCGTGGGCTGTAACTACGGTTGAATCACAGCCCGGCAAACTGGAATCACTGCTTACCGACCACTCTATCACCTCCCTGAAAGTGACTGGCACTATCGACGCGCGCGATTTCAAATTCATAGCCGACAATTTACTCGCGCTTTCAGAAATCGACTTGTCGGAAGTGACCATCGCAGCATATTGCAACGAGGAGACAGCCACCTTCGGCGCTGACAACAATTTCGCCGCCGCATCAATCCCTTGCACCAGTTTCTTTGGCAAGCCCATCACCAGCGTGGTGCTTCCTGCCTCGGTGAAATCAATCGGTTTTGCGGCATTCGCTGGTTGCGACCAACTCACCACTATCGCTTTTCCTGCTTCGCTCGACAGCATCAGCGGCTACGCATTCAGTGGCAGCGGCCTCACATCCGTAGAGTTGCCCGCGTCGGTGAAAACAGTGGGCGAAGGTGCATTCGCTCGTTGCGAAAATCTGGCATCGGCTACCGTTGGCAGTGAAAATATTGGAAAAGACGCATTCTATGCCGACGCTGCCCTCGCTGCCCTCACCCTCAACAAAGAGGTGAAAACCATTGGCGACGGCGCATTCAAATCGTGCGTGGCTTTGACTGGCATAAACATCGAAGGCACCACACTCGAAAGCATCGGCAACGAGGCATTTGCCTACACCAGCATTTCCGCTCTCGACCTTTCCGCACAAAAATCTCTCAAAACCGTAGGAGGCTGGGCATTGGCTAAAACGCCAATCAGCACAGCAACCCTGCCCAACAGCGTCAGCACTATGGGCGAAGGCACTTTCTTCTACGCTGCACAACTCGAGAACACCAACCTGCCCGACAGCCTTACCACAGTTTCAGCCTTCACATTCGCTGGTGCAGAAGCACTTGTGTCAGAAAGCATCGTGCCAGCAACGGCTACCGAAATGGGCGATTTCTCATTCTACAACGCTTGCGCCATGCCGAATTTCACCATTCCAAAGAGCATCAACCGCATCGGCACAAAGGCGATGGCTGGCATGACAGGACTTGACACTATCAAGGCGAACTCCGACGCAGTACCAGCATTGGGCGACAGCGTTTGGGCTGGCATCGACCAACCGAGCGTGAAACTCGACCTCACCAACATGGCATTGGCTGAAGATTTCGCACACGCGACGCAATGGGAACACTTCCACATTCTCAAAAACTATCTGCTGGGCGATGTGAATGGCGATGGCAACCTTGATGTGGCAGACGTGACATTGCTCATCAGTTACATCTTAGGCGAAAATCCTAACCCATTCCACTTGGAATTGGCAAACATCATCGACGACGGCGTGATCGACGTAACCGACGTTTCGGCACTCATCAACATGATTCTCAGTGGCGACCAAATAATCATCCGCCGCACCCCCGCCACCCCACACACCACCACCCTCCGCTAACCCTCCCCGACAAATAACATCACCGTTACGCCCTGCCCACCCACGAGCAGGGCGTAACTGCCTTCATGCATTTTCACGCCCACCCCATCAGAATTCTGTGCCGAAATACTTAATTTAAAAGAAAAATTTTCTCTAAAAACAATTGTATTTAAAGAATAATATACATACATTTGTTGCATAAAAATTGATTTTCACCTTATAACCAAACTAAACAGCTAACTAAACGCTTATGAGACAAAAATTTTTACTTTTTGCGGCAGGCATTTGTATGCCATTAGTAGGTTTTGCACAAGCAGTTATCGACTTATCTGCAAATCCTTATGCCAAATCAACCGATGACCAATTCGAGTTAATGCTTCCAAACAAAATGGAGTATGACAAAACTGTGTTCACCGACCACACTATCTACACAGCCAAAAACAAGGTTAAAGCCCAAGATGCTACCGCTACCGTAACTTTCACCTACGATTACGCGACAAACGAAGCTACGCCTCTTAGCCTTACTGTTTACAACAAGGAACAAGGCGTGAAGGTGGTTGACAACAGTGGTAAGAACTCCACTTTCAACGTGGAAATGCCTGTTGGCACCTACGATATGCACGCTGTGTATAAAGGCAAACCAGCCGGACTCTATGCAGTATTTAAAGAACAGGTGACTATCAGCAAAGACACCACTCTCGTGTTTAAGAAATCCGACGCAGACCAACCATACACCTTCGCAAGCTACAACGAAGAGGGCACAAAACTTATGCTCGACCAATATGCAAACGGTGGCGTTGCCGAACCTGGCAATGTGATTAGTTCAAGCTACCGTAGCTACACTTTCTTCACTCTCGAAGGTATGGGTGTGATCCACACAATCGTTGGCGGTTCTTACCGTGTAAAAGGCTACGACGTTGACCTTTACACCAACAAGACCAGCGGCCGCTTTAATGTGCTCCACCACTGCAATGTGAGAGGCAAGAACGGCATCACCTACTTGTACAACTTCCAAGCTCCACTTACCGAAGGCAAGGTGCTTGCAAGCGACCCTAAGAACTTGAAACTCTACGAACAAAAATTCTGCCCAACCCCTGCCGGCAATCCAGAAAACCACGTTTGGGGTATCCGTGTTTGGGCTTCATACAATGGTGCAGTTCTGCTTAGCGGCAAGGCTGAAAACAAGACTATCATACTTGCCGACAGCACTAATCGCTTCTACGTCGACCTTCCTGAACCAGCAAACCAAAAGGGCTTCGCTGTGGCAGCAAGTGCTATGATGGGCGATATCTTCACTTCAAGCAACCAAGTGAAGCACATCATCGGTCTGCCAGTCACAGGCAACGCTGTTAGTGGTCTGCGCTGCGTAGATTATGGTTACGAACAGACTTTCGACGGCTACATCGTGCCTGAAGGTGGCGGCGTAGCACAAGTTTACCCTGGTCACCCACGCCTGTCATTCACCGACAAGTTTAACTACACATTCGGCAACTCTTGCCCTGTCCTTTCAGTGAAATCTAAGGACTACGGCACCAATTCCTCTAAACTTCTCTCTTACCTCGGCAGATATGGCGAATTGTTTGATTCTGGTCTGAACACCGTAACCAAAAAAACGGAAGAAGACGGCGAATTCAACAAGCACACTTTCACTCAAGAAAACGTGAAGGTTGACAACATCGACGGCAAGAACGTGACCGTTTTGCGCCACCACAAGACTGGCGACGACATTTCTGCTCCATCGCTCCAGATGCTCCGCTTCGTGAACAAGGAAGACCGCATCACCGACCGCTTCGACAACATTGAAGACGCAACTCTCGAATTTGCAGCAAGCGACTTCCAATATCACCACGACACCAAAGTGGCTGCTAAGCGCTACTACGAGCACAAGCCTCTCCAAAGCGTTGAGGTGGTATGCGCTCCTCACGGAACTGAAAACTGGCAAACTATCGCCGTTACCGAAGTTCCTGAATTGTTCTACATGCCAGTATTTGGTTACTTCTACAAAGCACCTCTCGCAAACGTGAAGGTTGAGGAAGATGGTTGGTTCGACATGAAGGTTACTCTCACCGACTTGGCCGGCAACACCAACACCCAAACCATCATGCCAGCATTCTACTCTAAGAAGTTTGAGGAAGGCACAGGCATCACCGACGTGGTTAACGCTAAGGGCACTATCAAGTATGCAGGTGGCATCATCACCGTGGCTGCTCCATCACAAATTGCAGTTTACAGCATCGACGGCAAGTGCGTGGCTACCGCCAACGGCGAATCAGTGGCTACCGACGCTCTCAGCCAAGGTGCTTACGTAGTGAAGGCTGTAGATGCCAACGGCAACGTTCAAACAATGAAGTTTGTGAAATAATCCACATAACTAAAAAACATCACCCACGCCAGGGGCTCCCACCAACCCAGAGCCCCTGGCGTTTTGTTTCAGTGCCAGACCACAGTAATTCCACTCTGAGCATTTGATGTTCAGTGGCATAAGTAAAACCCCAAATCTTTGTAAGTCCGATATGACAGAATCGATTATACCAGCAAATAGGAGCAGACATGTGCAACATCTTGGTTGGTTTTTCGCCGAAGGCGAGTGGTTAATTGTCCTTTTGGCGATGCCATCGACCTCGTAAGAGGGCGGCGTTCGGGATGTGGCGTGGATGATTCAAGCCACCGCTTGAAGTCAGACATGCCACAGCACTAACGACAGGTGCAAAGCACTGGCATCGGCAAAAGGATGTTTTTTATGTTTTTGTTTCAGTGCCAAACCATAGTAATTTCACTCTGAGCATTTGATGTTCAGGGGCATAACGGCAAAAAAATGAGGGGATTCGCAAAAAAATCGGGCGGATTTTTCGGAGAAAAGGAATAAAATCTGTAAATTTGTATTTATATCGTTAAACCAATCGAATATGCGAAAATTCACATTCCTTTTTGCAGCAATCGCTTGCGTGGCATTACAGATGCAAGCAGTGGTGGTGGAGAATGTGGCTGGCGAACTCTCTTCCCGCCTTACCGACACCAAAGTGACCGAACTCACCATCACGGGCTCGCTCGATGCACGCGATTTCAAATACATGGCTGACAAATGCAACGACCTCACAGCCGTTGACCTCAGCGGCGCGAAAATCCTTGCCTACGAGGACGCAGAGCCCGTATTTGGACAGCAAATCACATATCAAGCCAACGAAATTCCGCAAACCTCATTCTTCGGTAAACCGCTCTCCAGCGTGGTGCTTCCATCTGATGTGCGAATCGTCGGCTATGCGGCATTCGCAGGATGTGAGGGCATCACACAGATTGAGTTTCCAGCCTCGCTCGACAGCATCAGCGGCTATGCGTTCAACGCCACAGGTTTCAGCACGTTGGCGTTGCCTGCCACCGTCACCAAAATCGGAGAAGGAGCGTTTTCGCGTTGCGAAAAGTTGACCAGTGCCACCGTTGAGGCTGGGCACATAGGCGCAAAGGCGTTTTTTGCCGACGCTGCGCTCAACGACGTGAAATTCGGCAGCAGCGTTACGGCTATCGGCAATGGAGCGTTCGCTGGTTGCAAGAGTCTCGCCACACTCCGCTGGAGCGATGCCACACAGTTGACACTCATCGGCAGCGAGGCTTTTATCGCCACACAGATGAGCGACGCTGCACTTGTCAAATTCCAGAAATTGAGCACCCTCGGCGCATGGGCTTACGCCGGCACCCCTGTGGAAGAAGTCACTCTCCCTGAATCGGTGAAAGAGGTGGGCGACGGCGCATTCTTCTACGCTACCCATGTGACCAACCTTGTGCTGCCATCAAAGGTGACCAAAGTGGCTCCATACCTCACGGCTGGCACAAACGTGGCTAACACCAACATTTGGGGCAACGATATTACCCGAATTGGCGATTTCGCTCTCTACAACCTTTCCGACATCGACAGGCTCACCATTCCTTCGCAAGTGACCTACATTGGCACCAAGGCAATGGCTGGTATGACCGGACTCACAAGAATCACCGCCAAACCTACCACCGTGCCGCTGTTGGGCCACGATGTGTGGGCTGGCGTGGAGCAAAAGGAAGTGGAACTCGCTGCCGCCTCGGCAAACTACCTGAGCGCGATGCAATGGAACGAGTTTAAAATCACGAAGCGCTACATCATGGGCGATGCCAATTCCGACGACTTGGTGAACGTGACCGACATCACCTCCATCATCAACTACATTCTCGGCAACAACCCTGAGAACTTCAACTTCGACGCAGCCGACTGCACCCCCGACAGCATCATCAACGTGTCGGACATCACCATGGTCATCAACCTCATTCTCAACGGCAGCACCACAGAGGTGGTGGGCGAATGGGAAGTGAACACCGAAGACAATGTGAACATCGACGACTTCAACCTCGCTCCAGGCGAGACTCGCAGCATCGACGTGAAACTCAGCAACAGCCAAGCCTACACCGCTCTGCAATTCGACCTTCACTTGCCCGAAGGCCTGGAGATTGTGAGCATCGGCAAGGCCGACCGCATAGCTAACCACAATATCCATAGTGGCACGCTGCCCGATGGCACAGTGCGCTTCATCGCCTACAATATGCAGAATGCCGACATCAAAGGCAACGACGGCGCTATCATCACCCTCGTGGTGAAGGCAAGCCAAGCTCTCGCGCCAAACGATGCCATAGAGGTGTCGCACACCGTGTTGGCAACAGCCAGCGACGAATCGTTCTTCGCTCCTGTCACTGTCGCTCGTGTGGGCAACACCACAGGTGTGGCTGATGTGAGCCAGAGCGCGGCAAAGGTGTATAGCCAAGCAGGCAGAGTGGTGATTGAGAGCGCCGAAGCCACCACCGCACAACTCATTGCCATCAACGGCATCAGCATCAACCTTGCTGTGGAAGCCGGCCACAATGAATATGAGGCACCTGCACAGGGCGTGTATATCGTGCGCATAGCCGGAAAGAGCCACAAGTTAGTGGTTAGAAACTAATTAATTTTTATTTTTAGTAAATGGGAAAAAACAAACTGAAAAAATTTGCCGACATGGAGGCGTTTTCATGCGTCTTCCAATTTCCGTTCTCTGTGATGAGCGATGAAAGTTGCCCCATGCGCGGCAAATGGAATAGCGACTATTTTCATAACGATGCCCCTATCGTGCTCGAACTTGGGTGCGGCAAGGGCGAATATGCCGTGGGGCTCGGAAAGCGATTCCCCGACAAAAACTATATAGGTGTCGACATCAAGGGCGCACGCATGTGGACGGGCGCAAAAATGGTGGAGCAGGAGGGTATGAAGAATGTGGCATTCCTGCGCACCAGCATCGAGATGATCGACCGTATGTTTGCACCGGGCGAAATATCTGAAATCTGGATCACGTTCCCCGACCCGCAAATGAAGAAGGTGAACAAACGCCTCACCTCCACCCGATTCCTGAACAACTATCGCAAGATTCTGAAGGACGGCGGCTTGGTGCATCTCAAATCCGACAGCCCTTTCCTTTACACCTACACAAGCGAACTGGTGAAACTCAACCAGCTGCCTGTGGAAGTTGACACCGACGACCTTTACCACAGTGGTAAGGCCGACGATATTTTGGAAATCAAAACGCACTACGAGAAGCAATGGCTCGAACGCGGACTCACCATCAAATACCTGAAGTTTCACCTTCCACACGATGGCGAGCTACAAGAGCCCGAAATCGAAATTGAAATGGACACCTACCGCAGTTACAACCGTGGCTACATTCAGATGCCCCAACTCATGAACAAAAACAACGAATAATCACAAACAACAAACATGACACTTTATCCAAATCTTATACTCGAAGCCCTGAGCACTGTGCGCTACCCTGGCACAGGAAAAAACATCGTAGAAATGGGCATGGTTGCCGACGACATTCGCATCGATGGCAACAAAGTAAGTTTTTCACTCATTTTCCAACGCCCTACCGACCCTTTCATCAAGTCGATTGTGCGCGCCGCTGAAGTGGCTATCAACACCCACATCGGCGAGGAGGTGGAAATCAAGGGCAACATCAGCGTTGCCACCCTTCAGCCCACTCCCGAAAAGAAGAAGGAAGATGAGCCGCTGCCAGGCGTAAAAAACATTATCGGCGTGTCGTCGGGCAAAGGCGGCGTGGGCAAATCTACCGTGGCAAGCAACCTTGCCGTGTCGCTCGCACAACTGGGCTACAAGGTGGGACTGCTCGATGCCGACATCTTCGGTCCATCAGTGCCTAAAATGTTTGGCGTGGAAGACGAGCAACTCTATATGCAGGAAATCGACGGCAAAAACCGCATCATTCCTCTCGAAAAGTATGGCGTGAAACTGCTCTCAATCGGTTTCGTGGTGGATAAGGAGAAGGCTGTGCTGTGGCGTGGCGCTATGGCGAGCAACGCCCTGAAGCAACTCATCACCGATGCCGCTTGGGGCGATCTCGATTATTTCGTCATCGACATGCCACCAGGCACCAGCGACATTCACCTCACCCTGGTGCAAACGCTCGGCATCACCGGCGCTATCGTGGTGACCACTCCACAAGAGGTGGCTCTCGCCGACGCACGCAAGGGCGTGAGTATGTTCTTGGGCGACAAGGTGAATGTGCCAGTTCTCGGCATTGTGGAAAACATGTCGTGGTTTACCCCTGCATCACACCCCGATGAGAAATACTATATTTTCGGCAAAGACGGTGGCAAGAACCTTGCCGAAAAACTCGGCGTGAAACTGCTTGGACAAGTGCCATTGGTGGCAAGCATTTGCCGCGGTGGCGACGACGGTGTGCCTGTCACTCTCCAGAACAGCGTTTCGGGCCGCTCGTTTATCAATCTTGCCGAGGCTGTGGTGAAAGCCGTTAACGAGCGAAATGCCTCACGCCCAGCCACAAAACGCGTAGAAACCCATTAAAACAACAACACAAATATGAAAAAGTCTGTATTAATTTTAGCGGGAGCGGCTATGCTCCTAAGCAGTTGCGGTTCAGTGCCCATCACAGGTCGCAAGCAACTCAATTTAGTTAGTGATTACGAAGTGCTTCAATCAAGCCTTTCACAGTACAAGAGCTACATGAGCTCTGCCACCATTTCGGGCGAACAGGCTCAAAGCGAACAAGTGACACGCGTGGGCAAAAAACTCGCCGCTGCCACCGAAGCCTATTTAAAGGCTACCGGTCTTGAATCCGAAATCTCGAATTTCCAATGGGAATTCAACCTTGTGAAGAACGACGAAATCAACGCTTTCTGTATGCCTGGCGGTAAAATCGTGGTGTATGAGGGCTTGATGAAACTGGTGTCGAGCGACGACGAACTCGCAGTGGTGCTCGGTCATGAGGTGGCTCACGCCGTGGCAAAGCATAGCAAGGAGCGCATGAGCCAACAGATTCTCGCTCAATATGGCGCAAAGGCTGTATCAGCCATCACGAAGGGCAAGAGCTACTCCACACAGCAAATCGCCAGCAAAGTGTATGGCCTCGGTGCCAACTATGGCGTGATGCTCCCCTACTCTCGCAAGCACGAGAGCGAGGCCGACAAGATGGGTTTGGTGTTAATGTCGCTGGCTGGCTACAACCCACGCACAGCACTCACATTCTGGCAAAAGATGTCGTCAGCCAGTGGCGCAAGTGTACCTGAATTTATGAGCGACCACCCAAGCGACGCAAACCGCATCGCCGCCATCGAAAAGGACCTCCCAGCCATCGAATCAGAGTACGCCACCTACATCAACGCCGGCAAACAAGTAGCAAAACCCACCACCACTACAACCACCACTACAACAACAAAAAAGAAAACAACCACCACAAAAAAGAAAGCAACAAAAAAATCAAAAAGAAGAAAATAGATTTCAGGAATCAGATATTAGAAATTAGATATTAGAGCTCTCCGAGTGCTCCGAGTACTCCGAGTGCTCCAATAAACAAAAGCACCTATTTAATCCATTAAAAATCCAATTTACACCCTATTTTATAATTAATTCTAATCGGTGATAATGGATTTTAAATTGGGTTAAATAGGTGTTCTAATTCCAAGAAATTGCCAAAGCCAAAACAGGTATCGTCTTAACTCCTTAACTTCTTCGAAAATATTTTTTTTGTCGTAGACAATAAACATTATTTGAATGTATTATTAATTGATTATCAGTATTATACGCTCTAAACGGCAAAAATTTAGATAAAATTCCCGAATTATAAGCCAGTTGGGATAAAAAACAGAAATGAATATCTCCGAGTGCTCGCTGCTTGAGTTAAAATGTCAAGACCGACATATCTAAAATCTTGCATCAACGTGCTCTAAGTCACAAATTATATTTAATTTTGGGAAGAAATCATTAACCCCAAATATGCAAGCCTATGTAATCAGTATGTGGTCTTGATTCCCTCAATCTCATTTCCTTTTGGTGAAGATTAACACAAAATTTGCCTTGTTTTTGCAGAATTTGTTTCATCGGGGCGTGAAATTACGGGAAATTCAGTAATTTTGCTTTCAAATTTCAAAATCGACAAGATGACACCGCAAGAGTTTGAACAATATGTTTCTGAACGCTATCAAGAATTAGGCTACAAAACCATTTTAACACCCTATTCTGGCGATTGGGGGATTGATGTGATTGCGATGAAGGGAAACGAGAAAATCGCTATACAGGCAAAAATGTATGGCGGCTCTTCTCGGAAAGTCAATCGTCAGGTCATGATGCAACTTTACGGAGCAATGGCCTATCAAGATTGCACAAAGGCGGTGCTTGCAACCGACGGGGAGTGCATGGCTGATGCTGTGGAAGTGGCAAACAAATTGGGAATAGAGATTCTTTATCTTAACGGAAACGAAGATGCAAGGCAAATGAATGCCAATAAAGAGCCAGTTTGCGTGGAGAATCTGCAAGGTCGGACAATTCTACCTTTCGGTGATATGTGGGAGAAGTTCATTATGCCTTTGGCTGGAAAGGCACTGAAAGGTGGTAATCGTGAAAATCGGATTGTGTCCGTTGATTGGGGCGGAATCGTGAGAATCACGTCTAATGGGAAAAGGTCGAAAATATCAATCGAAGACGTCAAGATGGCATACGGACTATTGCAGAAACAAGGTTACGCAGAGCGGTCGGCCATCAATCAGTTTGCAAACAGGTGTTCGTCTGGAATCGTCCTATTGCTCTCGCAAGTTCCGTTTATCGGCATAAAGAAGAATCCTACAACACTTTTTATAAAAGAGACAAATGAACTTTAAGGAATTGGATTACCTCAAAAGCGATGGATTTGTGGGATACAAGTCCGTTGGCGAACTCATGACTGACCACAGCAGGATTCCTTCTGTGGGTGGAGTCTATGTTTTTCTGCGCCCAAGTGATGATGCGCCAGAATTTCTCGAAGAAGGAACGGGCGGATTCTTCAAACGTTCGGCTCCCAAAGACCCGAATGTTTCATTGCAGGAATTGTCTGCGAACTGGGTGGACGGGACATCTATTGTGTATATCGGAAAAGCCACAAGCCTAAAAACGCGGTTGAGTGCCTATTTGCGATTTGGCGAAGGAAAGTTTGCCACACATTGGGGTGGACGTTACATCTGGCAATTGAAGGATTCACGCGATTTAATCGTTTGTTGGAAAGTGACTGGCGAAAATCCGCGTGATGTTGAAGAACGAATTATTGCCGACTTCAAAGCTCGGCACAACGGCCAAAGACCATTCGCAAACCTACAAGACTGACCAACGGATGAGGAAGTTCAGCAAGGAATTTTGGCGTGGATTATTAGTGACGGTAATCATCCTTGGCGCCGTCTATAGTTGCACCATTTATCTGGCTCTGAAAGAGCGTAGGCAGAAAGAAGAATGGCGCAAAAGAGACGAAGAACGTCGGGAAAGAATCAGGCTAAGCCAAGACTCTGCCCGTCTGCATGCGGATAGTATCAGACGTTCTGTTCGCGTTAAAAATACTTTGGGGAATCCCGCTACTGCAAAAGGACATGATTACGATGATGATTCCGACCCATACGACGACCCTGATTTTGACGATTTGATACCAGGCGAGGAGTACGACGAGGAGTTTATTGACCGTTCAACTGGCGACCCTGAACTTTATGTGAATCCTTGAGTGTTTCGTAAGTTCTACATTGTTTATATTATAGCCGTCCACTCGTGGGCGGCTTTTCGTGCTCTTTTAGAAACTTGCCTAAATTCTCAACGAAATCAGGCAAGTATCTATGAGATTTCAGGCAGATTCTTATGTCCGCAGGGACATAGCAAGGTGTGTCTTTTCAGTTAGTCGGAATGTTTCCGGTAACCCATAGAGTGTGCATGGGCAGCCAGCAGGACGAAGGACTGCTTCTTCAGCCGGTTCTCGTACCATCAGACGCAAGTGAGGAAAAAGAACAAGATGAAGGTCCTGGTGGCTGTGGCAAGAAAGATGCTCATCGCCGTTTGGCATGTGTTGCATGACAACACAATTTATATTGACTTCACTACTGATCGTAAAACATCCCAAACAAGGGGATGAACACGATATACCGCCCGTCAGCAGGCTATTATCTTTGTGATGGTAACACCTCGTCTACAAATTAACCATACTGACGGACGGCTATGGAAGCCAGTTTGAGTACAAACTCGAAGAGGAAAGTATAACTATATGAGTAGGCCCTTGTTTGCGCTTGGGTCAAGGAATTTGTGCGCCTCATTTTAATTATACCGATGTTTAGTTACCTTTTGCGGAGATATTCATTTTTGTTTTATAGAGGAAAGTTACTGCTTTTTCCTGTTATGCCGTAAGTTTAAAGACAATTTTTCTTACTCTTTATTATAAGCATAGTCGATATTTGCCGAAAAAACCGTAACTTTGTATTTTAAGAGTAAAAAAGTAAAAGAGTAAAAAGTAAAAGTAGGAGGTATGGGCATCTTGCCCAT
>OQVP01000563.1_pt1 | contig 14116 bp, 16 predicted proteins | sample 1691541 | NCBI WGS metagenome assembly OQVP01 (sample SAMN03418258, study PRJEB22391) | human gut metagenome | biome: human-gut; feature: organic feature; material: feces | host: Homo sapiens | place: Tanzania | collected 2013-01 | reverse complement strand
AAGAAGAACCTCTGACACTGCCGCCGTTGCATCGGTGGAATCCACATCTTTTGTGCTTGTACCCGTGATAACTGCACCGGACTTGTCATGCGCCGTAATTCCTTTTGCAAGAGTATCTTCCGTGACGGAATCCCCTGTTAAATCAATAAGTACCTCTTCGCCATAAACTACCTTGTTAATTGCCATGTTCTTAACCTCCTATGGTGATTGTTTGACCGCCGGACAGATTATCTACCTCGCTATATGGAATTTTTAAAACTGTCACATTGTCGGTCATGGTTTTGTTTTTTGTTTCCATTACTTGATCTTCCACTTTGGGGATAACGGTATAATCCCCTTTGTAGGTTTCTGTTCCTAATACCTCTTTAAATTGCTCCGTAACGGTTAGTTTTACAGATGGAATGTCTATGCACTGAACATTTATCATTTGATTACCCCCTCTTGCAAAATCTCAACCGCATCAATTTTTTGAACATCTGTTGCAATGGCATTTCCGCTGCTTGTAACCGCTCGCATCTGCAAGTAAACGAATCCGGGGCGAAAAAAAAGAGTTTCCTTTTGACTTAAAGAAACTCCTAACGAATTATCCTCTTCATTCACTTGTATGTCCTCTCCAAACTTTGTGATTATCAAATCATCCTGTTTGAGCGTGACATAGATGCTTGACAAATCTGTGACTTTCACACCGTCTACCGCTATTTCAAGTGTTGGCGTTGTACCTCGCTTCATACGATATCACCTCGTTTCTACGCAATTAAAAAGAATGGTCTTACACCCTGTGCAATAGTGTTATTTGTATATGTAACTAATCCGTTATTCCATATTTCTACATAATAATTTCCATCCCACATGCTTGAAGTCCAATATCCAATTCCGTCATTAATTAAGTTTGGTGCAAAAAGAAATAAAGGAAATTGAACACTGTCAATTCCCCCTCTCATCGAATCATTCGAACCAACTTTTTCACAAACACGACTACCAAATAGTTGATGTTCATTCATTAAATCAATATAGCTATTAACAAATTCACCGCCTGTCGGAACACCATCTACTGCTGATTTTACAAGTCTTGCATTTCTTGAAATCACATGGCTTTCACCAAAATCTGTTCGAACTGTCGTAAGTGCTTGCGAAAGATTTTCTGTTTTCATTTTACTGTTTAAATATCCGGTAGATGTTGAATCTGTATCATTCATTGCGGCAGAATACATACTCTTATCCGGAACAATAACGGCATGATGGCTTGTAACTTTTTCAACTCCCATTCCTAAATAGATATCAAATCCGGCAATTCGATATACTTTTTCATTAATCGTCCAGTAATCACCGACAAATAAATCCTCAAACGTCCCGGCTACAATCTGTGCGGATTGCAAATCTGTAAATGATGTTCCTAAATCTTTTCCTCGGAATACATTATGACTTCCGGCATTTTGAAGTGTTGATGATTGTGATGATTGACTAGCTTCATAAATCCCCTCTTCCATGTGGTTAAGCCGTGCCGCATTAATCGGCGTTGTCTTTGACGGTCTGTCTGTCCAAGTTTGCTTTACGTATGCCATGTTCTACCCTCCATTTATTCATTTGGATAATAAATAGCGCAATTATTTTCGCTTTCAAAAAGATCCCTAACTAAAACAATGTAATTACAAAGGTTTTTTTCTTCGTCTATTTCCGAATAAGTTCCAACCATACAATTTCTATCAATTTTATTATTTTCTATTAAATACGGGCTCAAAATCAAATTCAAATTTATGTTTTTTTGTGTGATAGAAACTGTAATTTCACCTATTTTTTTTCCTTTTTTATATTTGTTTATCAAAAAATTAAATCCAGAAAAATCTGATACAGTGGCAAAGCTTTTGTCGTTTTCAAAATTTATGATACGATCATTAAAAATGTATGTATTTTCATTTAATCTAGTAATATCTTGAAACAACGACAGGGAACTTTCTGTTACGTGATAATGAAAAGTTGAATTTTTTATTAAACAAACCGTATTCTCTTCATTTTCTTTATTGAAATAGCATAACTGATATATATATCTTGCTTTTGTCGGACTTGTCTCATCACTTATTGCCGTTCTTCTAACAAAATAAAATTTATTATCGTAATACAAAAAAGGGTTTCCCCTAATAATGTAATTTTCGTTTTCTAAACGTTTTATAGAGGTATACCCTTCCATATCTGCCATTATATATTCATAATCACCATTTGTTTTTTTAATTGAACACAAATATTTATCCGAAAAATTATACAGTTCTCGATTAAAATAAGCGTTATCTATTTCTGAATTTTCCAAAAGATATTCGATGTATTTATTTTTAGAAAAAGAATACAAAAAAATAATAACATCTTCTTTTACTTGTCCGCTTACAATTTCACTTCTTCTTATTTGACCGCAAATCGTATCATCATTTATAATTCCTGTTGTGTAATTATATATGAGTTCTGTATCATTTATAGGTTTTTTATAAAGTTCATTTAAAATAGACATATCATTGCTAAAAGATATTATCATATTGTTATCACATTCATAAAAATATGCCATTCCATTTTTTAAAGGTTGGTATTCAGGCCAAGAAATTGGCAAATAATCAATAAAACGATATCCTTTTTTTTCTATATAATTTCCAAAAAATGAGACTGCACCAGAAAATACTCCATTCCATTTATTAATTTTTTTCCAAACTATTTCATTTTTAAGCATCATCGCCGAACTATATCTATTATTAAACCAAATATCCTTATGGTCTTTTCCTTGAAAATAAATCCTTGAACTCTGTTTTCCCATTATTCCACCACCACAATTCCTTGAATCAGATAAACTGTATTTGCATCAGGATTAGCCGGTAACGATGCCACGGAAACTATATTAATTCCGCCACCGCCGCCACCACCGCCGCCGGATTCCAATGCAGAAATTCTTGAATCAAAATCATTGAAAGTCTTCTGATACTTATTATCCTGTTGCTTAATAAGGTCAATTGAAGTCTGCAAGTCTGTGATAAACTCGCTTTGGTACTCTTCGCCCTTTGCCGTGTAACTGTCGCTCAACGCCTGTATTCCGCTCAACTCACGGCTGAAAACGTTGTAATACTTCTTTTCCGTTTCTCCTGTGTCAAGATTTCGCACCTTGTAAGACAAAATATCAACACCGCACTCCACAAACGGCAATCCCATGTTCGATGCTTGAAACGGATAGTAGGAATAGCCCTCTACATACGGATAAATGCTCTGTGCCATTTGCAGAAGCGTTTCATTGGAAAGTCCGTAGGTGAACATATTTCCCTGAATGATGTAGTTATTCGTTCCACTTCCATAAGTTACTCCGTCATCGTTCTCGTTCTGCCGAATGGTGATTTTATCAACCGGCTTTACCTTAAATTCTTCATACCGGATTTTCTTGTAATACTGCATTGCTTCCGCAACTTCTTCCTCGGTAAGTTCCGTCTCTTCACCGGAAAACGGATATAAATCATCGGACGGATAAAGGTTTCCGGACGGATAAAGACCACTTTGCGTTGTCCGGTATTCAAAGATTCCGTCACGGTTTATAATCCCAAAAACTCCATTTATCTGACAGATAGCCTTAATCACGTTTAAAGCCTTAAGTGTCTTTGGGTCGTACTGCTTGCTTATGGATATATCATCGTTGACAAGTGATGTTTCGTCCTGTGTAATCCCAAGGTAGGTAAACAGGGAATCTCGAAACTGCTTTATGCTGATAGGAAATGTCAGAGAATTGTACCAACTGGAAACCTCTGTATTTCCTTTGGTATAAAGAATGTCATATGCCGTTATGGTCTTGCTTAACCTGTTGTCTTGCAATACGGCACTGTCTACGATGCCATGAAACAACGGTATCGGCTCATCGGTGCTTCCGTCCGTGGTGATAGATGCTTCGATTTTCTTGCCCTTAACATCTTCCTTAAGTCCTTGAATCTGAACAGAAAAGGAACTTGCAATGCAACCAACAAACTCAATGTTATTCTTTTCCAATATGGACTCTTTCAACTTCATGCTTTCCTGATAGATTTTTGTGTTGTCAATCGTTAGTCCAAGTTCCGGAAATTTAATAGTCAGGTTCTTGTGAACACTGGAACTCCTGTATTCGTTTTTGGTTGCATCTGATACGTTCATGCCTTTTCCCTCTATGATTAATACTCAACAAAACTAACTTCGTATTCTTGAAACATGATTCCGTCATACGTTCCATAGACTTGAAAACTCCAGTTAGAATCAATATAAAAATGTCCGGTCTTATAACTGCAAGTCTCCGGATCGTAATAAGAGCACTGTGCATCACGCTCTTTTTCGTTGATGTAGCTGCCACGAATGGCAGCCATCATTTCTTCGTGCTCTCTTTCTTTATGCGCCGGAATGGTAAATGTGACGCTTGTAGCCGTATGGTCTAATGCCGTCCGGTGCAATTCTCCGTTTGCATCACGGTATGAATCCAAATCCTGTCTCGCATTCGGGGTAATCTTGTAAGTATCTGCCCGAATCATTTTGGGAAACTTATATGAACCAAACTGAAACATATATCCTTGATAACTCACTGGCTTACCTCCATAAATGAAAAAGGCACCCACCTTTTAAGTAAATGCCTTATCTCCTGTCCGCTTCTCGTAGGAATGCGCTTCTTCCCTGATTGCGTTGAACGCATCGGAAGAATTGATGCTAAAATCTTTGTTTGCAATAATCTGTAAAAACTGTACTGCTGATGATAAAAGTTGTGCTTCTGTCTGACCGGTACTGTAAATTGCATTGGAAATTCCAGTGATTTCCTGTCCACCGGCTACTGCCGACTTGCCGCCTACCGTTCCAAGGATTTCCGGTACACCGTTCTCTCCGGCTTTGAAGTACGTTGCCGGTTCGATAAATCCACCGGAAGCATAACCAAAAACTTTTTTAACAGCTGATTTTCCAACTTCTAAACCTGTTTTTACGCCAATATTTATAGTCTCTGGAATTTTATCAATGTTATCAAGCAAATCTTTAATCCATGAAACTGCTCCACTAACCGAATCGCTAATTGATTTTATTACACTTCCTACGTTTTCTCCAATCGCAGACCATGCATTTTCCCATGCTTTTTGCACATCAGATAGTCCTGTAGATATGCTCTCTTTGAAAGATTCATATTTCTCAATAATATTATCTTTCAATTCTGTAAACGCTTCTTTGATGCTTTCCCATTTTTCCTTTATGGAATCAACAAATCCCTGTGCGCTTGCTTTAATGTTTTCCCATGTTTCAGAAAACTTTGTTTTCCATGATTCAAGTGTTTCTGATACTCCGGTTTTGATTAATTCCCATTTTTCCTTGATAAAAGAAACAACTTCTTCAAATACTTCTTTTATCTTATTAAATGCTTCCGGAATCTTCATCAACGTGGTAACTACTGAATATATAGGGTTTCCAATTCTCAAAGCCACGTCAACTATGTTTGCCAAAACCGCAATAATCGGATTGTCTTTGAAGTCAGATTTCATCATATCCCAAGCATCAGTTAATTCTTTGAATTTATCCTTGATGCTGTCAAATGATGAAAAATCTACTTTATCAAATAATTCGTCAAAAAATCCGCCTTCGCCAAGCCAATGGAAGTTTAGGTATTCTTCTTTCATGTCAGGGAAAAGCAATGCTCCTAACTGTTTTCCTGTCCAGTTTCCGGCAAACCAAGCCGCTATTGCCCCCGTAGCACCAACTCCTATTGTTGCTGCAATCTCTCCAAATGTTCCGGCACCGAAAATAGTTCCAAGATCCATTGTGAGCAAACCGCCAAGTCCACCAAAACTGCTAAATAAACCTCCGGTAGATGCCGATGCAGTTGCACCGCCACCACCCAGTTTAGCAAGGTTCTTTAAGGCTTTTGCCATTTTGATTCCGCTTAAAACGCTTACCAAAGACTTAATAACTTCAATAGCCGGTGATAATGCGCTAAACGTTGCCGTTGCGGTTTTTAAAACAATAATTCCAGCAGCAATATCTTTCAAGGTATTTGCTACATCTTCCGCAGAAACATTGTCCATCCATTCTTCTATTTTTGTCAGAAAATCCTCAAATTCTTGACTATTTATAAAGTTTGCAAGAGCATCTGATATGTCTCTTACAAAAATAATTAATCCCTCTCCTATTGTTTCCGCAAACGGCTCTACATGCTCCCACAGTGTTTTTAAATTGGTACGAAGTTTTTCCCAATCTACTTTTTCATTGAAATCAATAAACACTTGCAGCAAATCTGGAAGTCCTTGCTCTAATGTCCACTTTGCAAGAGGTAACAAAACTGTCTCATAAAAATCTGTAACAATTCCGGATAAGCTATCAAATACCGGAACAAGTGATTCTGTCCACTCTTCAATCTTTGTGAGCAATGGAGAAAAATCAAGGTTTTGCGCCCATTCAACCGTTGCATCAGCCGCATGAAGAATGTTCTCAACGATTGCTCCGATGATATCCCTGATATTCTGCAAAATTTGAAGTCCGGTGTCGTTTTCTTCCCACGCTTCACGGAATCCCTGTGCAAGATATCCTATTACCTGTCCGATGTCACCGATAATATAAAGTATATTTTCAAGAATCTGTATTGTCGCTTCTTCGTTCCATACTTCAAGGAAATCTTTTGCAATGCTCTTAATCAGCTTCCATACTTCTTCAAGCGCAAATTTCCAAGATTTCATTACAAAATCTCCGGCACGTTTCCACGCTTCTTTTAATGGATCAAAAATTTTGCTTAAGATGCTCTTAATTTTATCCGCTAAATCTTTCCACTTATCTTCAATGTCAACGGTTTCAAACATATCTTCCGGTGCCGTTGTGGACGCTCCACCACCGCCACCACCACTTTTTGAAGTGGTAAGATTGTTTAATTTATCAAATCCCTGTAACTGCTTATTCAGTTCCTTTGCTTCACTCGCCGCACCACCAATGGAATCCCTGTAATTATCCGTCAGTTTTTTTGCACGAATCCACGTTCCATTTCCAAGTAAAGTGGAAATCACTTGATTTATAGCATTCACTGCTTTAATACATAACTGAATAATCTTATCTAATGCCGGCGCAAATGCATTCAGAATAGGTGCTACTGCCGCCGCAAAGGAATTTTTAAGTTGATTAAGGCTATTCATCAGCAGAGAAAGGCTTGCATTCGTTTCATCTGAATACATTGCCAAATTCTGCATACCAGTTTTTACACCGTCAATCACACCACGCAAAGCCATTCTAACAATCATCAGCTTTAGCATTTTGGTTGTACGTAATAGGCTTTTTGCAAGGCTCGCATTCGTGATATCAAGTCCACGCAATGCTGCTCTTGCTTTCTGTGTCGGTGCTACAAGTGATAATAATTTTTTGCCAAACTCATTGATTTTTTTGTTGATTCTTCCAAGGGTGTTCGATGTCTTAGAAACAAATCCTTGAAGTTTTGCAAGACCGTCTGTAAATCCCTTAGAATCAAATCGCAGAATAGACATTTCTTTCTGCTTGTTGATTAGCCTCTGATAATCTTCACGTAAGGCTGCCAACTCTGCCTGTTTCTTTTTGAAATCACTGCTTGCACCATAAAAACTTATGGTTTGTGACTTTAATTGAATAGATTTTACAAGTTCTTCATACTGCTTCTTTACTTTCTGTATTTCATTCTGAACCTTTTTAAATCCATCTGTTTGAACAATAATTTTATTATTTTTAAAAATTTCCACTATCTTAGTTGCTGATTTCTGTGCAGATAGTTCTGTTTTCGATAGTGATTCATCAATTCCAGGAATCTTAATGTCAAGTTGTCCGGCTTTCCGTGCTTCCTCAACCTTGACTTCGTACTTCTCAATGGTTTTTGAAAGCTGCTCGATGTCGTAGGTCATGGAATGGATTCTTTGCGTGTCCATGTTTGCACCTAAATCCGTTAACTTTTCTCTTTTATCAAGTAAAGATATAAGTTTTGTGTTTAGATCATCTACCCACTTCTCCATTTCATAAAAATTACCTGTAAATTCAAGTGGTTTAATTGAATCAATAGTTTTTTGAAAATTATCTACTTCATTTTCTATATTTTTTATTGGATTTTCAATTTCTACATTGCTTGTTTCTACACTAGGAACCGCAACAGCAGATAGATCCTCAAATATTTTTTCATATTCATCAATAAGTGATTTTGCATCTGGAAATTCTGCTTTTAATTCTTCTATACTTCTTTCTATGGTTTCAACGAATCCAATTGTTGGTGCGTTGTAGTTTCCCTGATTAAAGTTTTCAAGATAGCTTTTCCACCTTTCAAGACTAGACTTATAATCCTCTATAATATCTTTTGGATCTCTTGTATCTTCCCAGTAAAAATGTGGTTCCGGAATCTCTGATGTAGAAGTTGATACGGAGCCTTGCAAATTCTCAATTTCCTTTAAAGCATTCTTTGCTTCGTTCAGTTTTACGACAAGAGAATCTAGGGTTCCGATTTTCTTTTCCGGGTGTGCAGAATTTAAAACACGGTTAATGCCATTCTGCATATTTTTTAACTGTTCGGTGTATTTCTTCTGTTCACTGGAAAGATTGCCAACATCAATTTCCGGTTTAATATCAATAGACTTCTGCCCCAATTTCTCAAGAACGTCCTCAATGCTTTTAAACGTCTCTTTTACAGGTGTTTCAACTCCCTTAATGGAATTGCTTGCCTTTTTCATTTGAGAGCCTATTTCGTCCGATACACGCTTTGTAGAGGTAGATATATCTTGCATAGATGCAGATGCCGCCTTTGCGCTTTCTGCCATATCAGAAAAAGCATTTCCGGACATAATCTTTCCAAGCGCTTTGTTGACCGTCTCTAATTGAGATACCAGTTTTTCCAATGCACTGTCCGCTTGCTTCGCATCGGCATTGACTTTCACGGTTAAATCATCAATTTCTGCCATAATCTCACCTCGCAAAATAGGCGGCGCAGCTATGACACCACACCGCCCTCATTTTCTTTTTTCATCTTCGACAATTCAAAGTTGCTCTGCATAATCTGTAAGGATTGGAAAACTTTCTTAACCTTTTCCATTTGCTCTTCATGGCTAAGTGGCTTGTTCTCTTTTTCAGCCTTTTCAAGAAGTGGCTCTTCAATATACTTCGCCTTGCTATTAAGTGCTGCTGCAATGGCAGAGATCATATATTGACCGTTAATCCAATTTTCCCTGTCTCTTTCCTTAAGCAGATTATTATGCCCCTTAAGAATTGCCTTTATTTTCCGTGGGTTTAAACTCCAAAATTGTTCCAGTGTTATTCCCATTGGGTACAACTCCGGATACCATAGGTCTAAAAACAGTTCCCGAGACGAACTGTACTGTTTTCTTGTTATTCTTCCGGATTCTCCGTTGCTTCTCTCTCCGGATTTTCCTTGTTCTTCTTCTCCGAGAGAGCGCGAAAAAAATCGGAGTTATTCATTTCATCCCCCATTGCTTCCATGATTCCGTCAAACTTACCACCGGAAATCATGTGCTCCTGAATCTCTTTTCCGGCTTTTTCCTTACCAAGCCCGGCACAAAGTCCAAAATAAGCACGTACCATGGACATAGGCTTCTTTTCTGCATCTTCCATGGAAATTCCCATGTCCTCTAAATCGCAGATCATGTTAAGGTCAAATTCCTTGGACTTATATGTTTTTCCATTAATTTTGAATGTTTTCATATTCTACCTCGCTTTTCCCTCCCTGATTATAGGGAAAAGGGCAGTCCGAAGACCGCCCTAAACTCTGTCAATAGTTGTCTGTATCTGCCGTTTCTTCTTTGTCAACCACAACGGCTTTGCTTCTTTTGGAGCGTGATTGACTACTTATTCCCCCGACACTGCTACCTTTGTATCAAGTCCCTTGTACTCTTCAATGGTAAGGTTCATATCAACCGTCCAAAGAGCATTTTGAGAACTTTCAGGCATCGGAATATCTTCCGGTGGTTGTGCAATAACAAAGAACGCTTTTTCAAGTTCCGGGTGGTAAAGTTCAAACCACATACGCTTTCCGTCAGTTAATGCCTTGTAAGCTGCAATCAATGTAGTCCATTCTGCAATCGTATCATTTGTGATATTTACGGTTACCGGCCACGAACCTCCTGTTTCCGCACGACCTTTAATGTTACGTGTAATCGGATCTTCCAATGCAGATGCATCAATAGCCTCCGGGTCAACGGTAATTCCACCAACCGTATTAATTCTGGTAAGACCAGTAAATGCGGTTGGCTTCGTACCTTTTGTTGATTCTACTGCGTAACCCAGCCTAATACCGAGTGACGCTAAACCAGCTACTGCCATATCTATACCTCCTTAAATTTGCATAAAAAAATAGAGCCTATTGGCTCTTTGTTACTGTTTTTATAAAGAATCACTTGCGCCGATTAAGCGCCGGACTCTTCCTGTGCATCGGAATTTCTTTTCGCTTTCGTTGTTAAACTCCGGCATTGCCGTTACGGAAAACCGAAGCATTACAAACACGTTCAAGATAATTCCAAGAATCTTTTTTGTGTCTCCTTGACTTGTATTTGTGATAACATCGACTTGAAAACTTTCAAGAACTGCATCAATTCCAACCGCATCAAGAGTCTGCCCCTTTTGCACTCCAGGCAATTCGTGAATGTAAATGGTTGGAAAGACCGCTTTATCAAGGCTTCCTTTAACATTGGTAAACGATTCAGAAAAATCCGTGTCCGGAAATTGTTCTTGCAAAATCGGCATTGCTTTGGCTTTTACGGTTGTAAAGATTTCTGATTCAATTTCAAACGCCCAGTTATCTTCCCTTACCATCAGAAAATACCTCCTTTGCAATTTTTTCGCACTGTTCAATGATTTCAAGACTTGCCTTATACATTGGCATTTTGGCTTCTATTCCTTTTGAATGATGCAGCTTTCCGTCTAAATCTTTCCAGTACCAACCCTCTTCATCAAAGGCGTGTGTCTGATCCGGAAATGTTCCCTGTCCTACTCCTGAAATGTTCTTTGGATTTTCAGCACCAAATCCTGATCCAAACTCTGCCATAAGCAGCGGAGAAACTTCTGCGCTTTTAATGCCGTCTTTTGTCTGCCAACTGCTGATAATCTTTCCTGTTTCTTTTGCATGGATAATAACCGTGCATCCTGTTTCTGCTGGATCAACCTCTTTTGAAAAAACAATATATTTTCCAAAACCTCCAACGTTGTTCTGTGCCACTTCAATTCCGGCATCTGCAAGTCGTGAAACAAAAATTTTCAGCTTCCCGTGAAAATCATTCTGATAATCACGGATTTCTTTAATAGCGTTCTGTATGGATTTTTGCGATAAAATGTTGACGTTGATTGTCTTTGACATGCGGTTACCTACTTTACATTTCTCTGCAATAAGAACAGATCGACAGTAAGTCCTTCATCAGCTACGCCCTTAACTGTGTAATCGGCTGATAGAGCGTCTACAATCGTTTGGTTGACATCTTCATAGGCTACCGCTGATCTTTTCCAAATTACGGTTCCTACGGTCAATGGCAATTCATTCTTTTCTGCGCAAATCTGTACATAGTTGGTTGAATCATCAATACCAAACGACTTAGCCAGTGCTTCATCAAGTGCATTGCTGATATTGGCATAAAAACAGACAGGCTTTCCATAACCTGTCCGATACTCTCCTGTTGTCTTCGGCACTTCTTTACCATCAACAGTAACTGTCTTAACTTTTCCGTCTTTGTCCAGTTCATAAACTGGCACTTTACCGCCAATCAGCGAGTAAAACATTTTCTGCTTATTGATATCAAGCATTGCTATTCCTCTTTTTCACACCGAACCACCTTTTCAATTCCGTCAATCCGGTGATGCGCCGACTTAACGCTTTCTTCAATTTTTACAAGCCTTGAATCGTGAGAATTAATCTCTTTTCTCATTTCAGAAAGTTCAGCTTTGATCTCTGCCGTATTACTGGTGATTCCGTCAAGTTTCATATTGATACGGGTATTTTCCTTTACCCTCTCTTCAATGTCTTTCGTGTCTGTTCTTTTACTGTTCTTCAATCCCATAAATACAGAAAAACCAAGTGACAAAACGCTGATAATGATTGCCGTAGAAATCTCTATAGTCACATCATATACCGCCCTTCTTGTTTATTTTGCATACCGCCCACCGCCACTAAAATGTATGCCCCTGCTATGTTCTGTTGGCTTCAACAAATCATAACGCTCAATCTTCTAAACAATTCTTGCTATCGGATATATCTCTTTGAATAACGTATTTCGGTCAACCCATGTACGTGATTTTCCATTCTCACCGTCGGACTGTTGGAAATCTCCCCCCAACTTCATACGGTCATAAACAACGACATTGACAAGAACGGATTCATACTTCTTAAGGTCTTCCTCAATCTCTTCTTTCGTATAATCTTTTGGATATCTTCTTTTGTTCTTGATATCTTCCGTAGCTTGATTGATTAACTGCTCCAAAAGTGGATTATCTTCTTTTCGGTCAAACATCACAGTACTGGAAGCAAAACTGTCATTTTCAACCGTTTCCATATGAAATTGTTTTAACCGGATCTTAACTTGCTCCAATACTGTGTATGATAACATGATCTACTCCTTAAGACTGCTTAGATGTTACTGTTGCGTGACCGGCTTTTACTGCCTTGTAAGCACTGTCGCACTCAACAACTGTAATTACCTTTCCGGATTCTGCGGTGATATCAGAAGTTCCATTCCAAGCACTCCATACCTGTACGCTCTTTCCATAAGTTACTTCCTGTTCTGTATCAGCAACCTTGTACTTGTAGGAATTTCCGCTTGTAAGAGACGGACTTACAGTTACTTTTGTATCTCCTGTTGCTGTTCCTGCAACACTGTTCACGGTAAGCGTTCCAAGTGTATTGTCACCTGTAATTGTGGAAACAACAATACCATCAATTCTTTCTGCAAACAGAACAATGCCAGAAATTACCGTATCTTTTGCGGTCATATTGTCGTAATCCGGACTTTCATGCACTCCAATATATCCAGTCGGATCACTGGTAAATGAGAATACTTCATCAAGATCTGCTCCATTGGTAGGAATGTAGTAAAGGACAATGTTATCCTTTGCCGTTGCATAGATAGTTCCCTTTGGTACGGTAGCGTTAAAAATAACGGTTCCGAGATTCAGAAAGTTTTCAACGTAATGCATACCGAAAGCAGTCTGAAGAGTGATCTGCGCTGTTGCAAGATAATCAGCTACATCAAGCGGATTCATAAAATAAACCGCGCCGATTTCATCATCCTCAAACAGTACCTGTAACTGACCCCATGCCTGTGCTAATGCTGCCTGGAATGTTTTTCCGGAACAAGATCCGGTTCCTGTGGAAAGAAAATCGAAGAAGTTCTTTCTGATTCCCTTCTGCACATCTTGAAGCATTTTATCCATTGTCATCTGGACTGCCTGATCGTAACCTCTTTCAATAATTGCTTCTGCGGAAGTGGCTTTTCTCCACTTCTTTAATGTAATTTCATCATAGTTGACAGGCTCTGTCTTATACTTTGAAAGCGGAATAATCTCACCTTCTGCAACATTTCCGTCCTGCAATGTTCCGGTAGCCTTATAAGACTTAAGTACTGTTCCGGCTTCCTTCGGGATCTTCCTTGTAACGCCTAATGCTTCCATCAACTTTTTAATGGAATATCCAAAAAGGTTTACAAATTCAATCTCTCTTGCTCTCGCAAGGTCTTCTTTCTTAATTAAATTTTCTTCTGCTGCCATTTCATAACCTCCTGTTTAGTTAAATAATTCCGGATTTAAAGCGATTGCTTTTCTTCTTTCGCTTCTATCCTCAATAGCCATAATCTGATCTGCGGTCATTCCGGAATAAGCAGTATTACCGGCATTTACTCTCGGTCTGCTTTTCATCCATTCCGCCTGTGCGTTTGTAATTCCGGCTTTCACTTCGTTTTCAATAATGGTTGCGATTGCTGCATGGTCGTTTTCAGAAACCGCTTCAATCAGGGTTTCTATTGATTTTTCAGAAACATTCTTATAAGCTGCAACAGCCTTAATGTGATTAAGTTCCTTGCTCATGGCTTCAAGTTTTTCGTCCTTGATCCTCTCCGCTTCCGCTTTTGCAGCCGCTTCGATTTCCTCCGCCGTCTGTTTGGATCTTAACTGTTTCTTT
>OQVP01000552.1_pt1 | contig 14334 bp, 17 predicted proteins | sample 1691541 | NCBI WGS metagenome assembly OQVP01 (sample SAMN03418258, study PRJEB22391) | human gut metagenome | biome: human-gut; feature: organic feature; material: feces | host: Homo sapiens | place: Tanzania | collected 2013-01 | reverse complement strand
AGACTGTGGCAAGCGGCGCATCGGATGCCGACATCATCGAGAAGATCGACATCGGCGGCATCTCGCTGATCCGTGCCGGAGCAAAGAACTTCAAAGACGTTGTCATCGTGCCAAGCAAGGCTGAATATGGCGTGCTGCTCGACATACTGAACAAGAAGGGCGCCCCGACCGACATCGAAGACCGTCGCATGTTCGCCACAAGAGCTTTCGGAGTGAGCAGCCACTACGACACTGCCATTCATAACTGGTTTGAGAAATAATTAGTACAAAATCTTTCGATATGGGATTTTTTTCAAAGCTCTTTTCCTTTACACAGGAATTGGCCATCGACTTGGGTACAGCCAACACCATTATTATTGATGATGGGGGGATAGCTGTGAACGAGCCGTCGGTCGTGGCTCTCGATACGCACTCTGACAAGATGATTGCGGTGGGCGAGAAGGCTAAGATGATGTACGAGAAGACTCATGATAATATCCGTACTATCCGACCATTGCGTGATGGCGTGATTGCCGACTTTACTGCCTGTGAGCAGATGATGCGTGGATTGATTAAGATGGTTCATACTGGTAGCCGTCTCTTCTCTCCTTCACTCCGTATGGTTATCGGTGTACCTTCTGGTTCTACTGAAGTTGAGCTTCGTGCAGTGCGCGACTCTGCCGAGCATGCAGACGGACGTGATGTATATTTGATTTTTGAGCCAATGGCTGCCGCTATCGGTATCGGTATCGATGTTGAGGCTCCAGAGGGTAATATGATTGTTGATATAGGTGGTGGTTCTACCGAAATCGCTGTCATCTCATTGGGTGGTATCGTATCGAACAACTCAATCCGTACAGCAGGTGACGACCTTACTGCCGATATTCAGGAATATATGAGCCGTCAGCACAACGTGAAGGTTTCTGAGCGTATGGCTGAGCGTATCAAGATTCATGTGGGTTCAGCTCTGACCGATCTTGGTGATGAGGCTCCAGAGGACTTCATCGTACATGGTCCTAACCGTATTACAGCGTTGCCTATGGAGGTGCCTGTATGCTACCAGGAGATTGCTCACTGCTTGGATAAGACAGTGGCAAAGATTGAGAACGCTGTACTCTCAGCATTAGAGAATACACCTCCTGAGCTCTATGCCGATATCGTGAAGAATGGTATCTGGCTCTCTGGTGGTGGTGCTTTGCTCCGTGGTCTCGACAAGCGTTTGCAGGATAAGATCAATATCCCATTCCACATCGCAGAAGATCCATTGCACAGTGTTGCCAAGGGTGCTGGTATTGCGTTGAAGAATGTAGACCGATTCTCATTCTTGATGAGATAATCAGAACTTATTCTAATATAAGAATAAAGTATGCGCAACCTTTTAGAGTTTTTAGCGAAATACAACCATTGGTTTGTCTTCCTGATTCTTGAGGTGGTGAGTATGGTGCTGTTGTTTCAGTATAACAGCTATCAGGGCAGTGCCTGGTTCTCCTCGGCTAATGCCGTAACGGGTAAGTTGTATGAATGGGATGCGAATGTAGAAACATTCTTCTCACTTACCAAGGTGAACCAGGAACTCACACAGCGCAATGCGTATCTCGAACAGGAGGTGCAGAAACTTTCCGACAGTCTCGTGAGCGTGACCAAGGATAGCAGCATCTACCATCGTGATCAGTTTGCATTGCTGAGAAACTATCGTCTGATTCCGGCTAAGGTGGTGGCGAATAGTATCGATAAACCCGGCAACCTGATGACAATTGACAAAGGTAGCGCGGATGGCATCCATAAGGATATGGGTGTAATCAGCGGTACGGGTGTTGTGGGTATCGTGTATCTGGTGGCAGAACATTATGCTATCGTGATTCCGGTATTGAACACGAAGTCGAACATCAGTTGTATGATTCAGAATAGAGGCTATTTTGGCTATCTGCGCTGGAAGGGTGGTGTGTCTGACCTTGCTTATCTGGAAGAGGTGCCACGCCATGCTCACTTCAAATTGGGTGACTATGTGGTAACGAGTGGCTATTCTGCTGTATTCCCTTCTGGTGTGAGAGTGGGCAGAATATTGCACGTGTTCAACTCTGCCGATGGGCTGTCGTATCGCGTACAACTTCGCCTCTCTACCGATTTTGCCCGTCTGCGTGATGTGTGTGTCATTGATGATACCGCCATGAAAGAGCGTTTGGAGATTATGCGTGCAGCACAGGATAGCATCGAATCAAATGGAGACAATAATCAATAATGACGTATAGTAAGAGGATATAAAAAGCAATGAGTATAGATTTAGTGAAAAGACTAGCTACCTTTGTGGTGCTCGTGCTGGTACAGGGATTGGTGTTTAATCATATTCATCTTTTCAATTGTGCCACCCCCTTGCTGTATATCATTATGGTACTGCATTTCCGCCGCAACCATCCTAAATGGGCGGTGCTATTGTGGTGCTTTATGATGGGGCTTTGTGTGGACGTATTTGCCAATACGCCAGGTGTTGCAGCAGCTTCGATGACAGCTGTGGGACTGCTACAACCTTATTTGTTTGAACTTTTCGTACCGCGTGACAGTGCCGACGATCTGGAACCGTCCATGCATTCTATCGGCGTAGGTGCATATTGCTGGTACGTATTTATTATCATTCTCGTTTATAATCTATTGTTCTTTACACTCGAAACTTTCAATTTCTTTAATTGGGTTCACTGGTTGGAATGTATAGGCGGAAGTATGGTTATCACTTATGTATTGGTGATGGCTACAGAAAGTTTCAGGAAGTAAGATTCCGGATAAGTGATGAGAGAGAAAAGAACACGATTTTTAGTTTGCTATATATAATAAGGTATGTTGGATTACAATCTTGAAAAACGTAGATTCGTTATCGGTGGAGTGGCCATAGCTATTGTGGTCATTTACATGATTCGTCTGTTTACGCTTCAGATTATGAGCGACGACTACAAGAAGAATGCCGACAGTAATGCCTTCTTGAAGCGTATTGAGTTTCCGGCTCGTGGTGCCATTTACGACCGTAATGGTAAGCTGCTGGTGTATAATCAGCCGTCTTACGACCTGATGGTGGTTATGAACGAGGAGAGCGGCAGGCTTGATACGATGGATTTCTGTAATTCGCTGGGTATTACGAAAGAGTTTTTTATCAAGCGAATGAACGATATCAAGGACCGCTCTAAGAACCCGGGCTATTCGCGCTATACCCAACAGCTTTTTATGGGGCAGCTGAGCGATAGAGATTTCAGTGTGTTCCAGGAGAAGATGTTCCGATTCCCCGGTTTCTATGTCCAGAAACGTACCGTCAGAGAATATACCTATCCTTATGCTGCCCATGTGCTGGGTGATGTGGGTGAGGTTTCGCAAAGCGATATTGAAGACGATGACTACTATCAGGCTGGCGACTATATCGGAAAACTGGGTATAGAGAAGTTTTATGAGAAGCAGCTGCGTGGCGAGAAGGGTGTGAAGATTATGCTGAGAGATGCTCACGGCAGAATTCAGGGTAGTTATCAGAATGGTAAATTCGACCAGAAACCTGTGGCAGGAAAGGACCTGACGCTGGGATTGGATGTCAAGTTGCAAGCCTTGGGCGAACGTCTGCTGCAGGGTAAAATCGGAAGTATCGTTGCCATCGACCCTAGAACGGGTGATGTGCTGGCTATGGTTTCTTCTCCTTCTTACGATCCAAGACGTCTGGTGGGTAGAAACCGCGGCAAGATGCACAAGTGGCTCTCGCATAATCCTTGGAAACCGCTCCTGAACCGTAGTATTCAGGGTCAGTATCCTCCGGGCTCTACCTTTAAGACCAGCCAGGCGCTGACTTATCTTACAGAAGGTATCATCACACCGGGAACAGCTTTCCCATGTAATCATGGTTTCTCTTATAAGGGTCTGCATGTAGGCTGTCATGGTCACCCGTCGCCTATTGCGCTGGTTGATGCCATCAGTACCTCTTGTAACGGTTACTTCTGTTGGGGTCTTTACTATATGATAGGTAACCGCAAGAAGTATGGCAGCGTACAGAATGCGATGACCGTATGGAAAGATTATATGGTGAGCATGGGATTCGGCTATAAGTTGGGCCTTGACTTGCCTGGCGAGAAACGCGGTCTGATTCCGAATGCACAGTTCTATGATAAGGCTTACAATGGTTCATGGAACGGACTGACGGTAATCAGTATTTCTATCGGTCAGGGTGAGGTTAACCTTACGCCGTTGCAGATAGCCAACCTGGGTGCTACCATTGCCAACAGGGGATACTATTATGTGCCTCATGTAGTGAGAAAGGTGAAGGGCGAACCGCTTGATACGCTCTATACCCGACGCCATTATACCAAGGCTTCCCGACGGGCTTACGACTATGTGGTAGCCGGTATGAGAAGTTCGGCGCTGAAGGGAACCTGTAAGCTGCTCGGCCGCTACGATTTCGAAGCTTGCGGCAAGACGGGTACGGCACAGAACCGTGGCCACGACCACTCTGTATTCATGGGCTTTGCTCCGATGAACAATCCGAAGATTGCCATTGCCGTGTATGTAGAGAATGGTGGTTGGGGTGCTGACTATGGTGTGCCTATCGGCGGTCTGATGATGGAGCAGTATCTGAAGGGTAAGTTATCTCCTGATTCTGAGCGCAGGGCTGCAGAGATGCAGGCACGGAGAATCGCCTACGGATTAAGCAGTAGATAGTTTTCAGTTAACAGTTTATAGTTGATAGTTTATAGATTATGATCGATAATAAACAACCTAGTGTGCTTGCTTCACTTGACTGGTGGACGATAGGTATTTATCTGGCACTCCTCATCTTCGGATGGGTGAGCGTCTGTGGAGCCAGCTATAACTATGGTGACAACGAGATATTCAGTCTGGGTGCCCGTTCGGGTATGCAGATTATATGGATTGGCACATCCATAGCGCTGGGATTGGTTATCCTGCTGCTTGATGACCGGTTTTACGATACCTTCTCGTATGTCATCTATGGCGTCCTGATACTCTTGCTCTTTGCTACGATATTCAATCCGCATAGCATCAAGGGCTCCCACTCCTGGCTGGTGTTGGGACCGCTCCGACTGCAACCGGCTGAGTTTGGTAAGTTTGCTACGGCTCTGGCAGTAGCCAAGTTTATGTCAAGCTATGGTTTCAGTATGCAGAACCTGAAGCATTTCATGGCAGCTGTAGGCATCATCGTTCTGCCGATGCTCTGTATCGTTGGTCAGCGTGAAACGGGATCTGCCTTGGTTTATCTTTCATTCTTCCTCATGCTTTACCGCGAAGGAATGCCGGGCGCCATTCTCTTTACCGGAGTGTCGATGGTGGCTTACTTCGTAGTGGGTGTGAAGTATGAAAACGTGATGATGTGGGATACCTATACTTCTGTGGGTAAGTTTGTCGTGCTTTTGCTGGTGCAGATTTTTACCGCGGGTATGGTGAACTCTTATACGGGCAATAAGAAACAGGCGCTGATTATCCTGGCTTATTCGGTAGGCATTACGCTGCTCTTCGTGCTCTTTTCTACCTATGTCATTCCGTTCGACATTGTGTGGATTCAGCTCTTCCTGTGTGCCATGATGATTGGATTCCTGGTTTATCAGGGTCTGAGAACCCGGTTCCGCAATTACTTCCTCATCTCAATCTTTTCGTTGGGAAGTATCGCTTTCTTCTATTCTGCCGATTATGTGTTGAATCATGTGATGGAACCTCATCAGCGAGTGCGTATCAACGTGCTGCTGGGACTGGATGAAGATTTGGCAGGTGCGGGATATAACGTGCATCAGAGTGAGATTGCCATTGGTTCCGGCGGACTTCAGGGAAAAGGTTTCCTGAATGGAACGCAGACCAAACTGAAGTTCGTGCCTGAGCAGGATACAGACTTTATCTTCTGTACGGTAGGCGAGGAGGAAGGTTTCCTCGGCTCGGCAGGCGTGCTGCTGCTTTTCCTGGCTTTGATATTGCGGTTGATGCATCTGGCTGAGCGGCAACCTTATAAATTCGGGCGTATCTACGGCTATTGTGTATTGTCGGTATTCCTCTTCCACCTGTTTATTAATGTGGGAATGGTGCTGGGTTTAACACCGGTTATCGGTATTCCGCTGCCGTTCTTTAGTTATGGTGGTAGTTCGTTATGGGGATTCACCATCCTTCTTTTCATCTTTTTGAGAATTGATGCGGGAAGGAATTTAGTGAGAAGTTAAAAAAAAGAGTGAACAGATTTATTAACAATCTGTTCACTCTTTTTTTATTGTATCTTGGAAATCTTGATGCCGATGTCGCTCACACCAGGGAGGATTTCTCTTTTCATATCATGTCTGATGGCTACGTGTATGGAATCGCCCTGATGCATCTGATAGATGTTGATAGGGAAGTTATACTGATAGTAGCTGATACCCTGTCCTTTACTTGCGCCGTTTTTGTCAATCAGCTGGCAGTTGACCGTATCTATCTTGCATTCGCCAGATATCTTTTTGCTTCGGTGATAAACCGTCTGTTCAACGATGAGCGTAAGTCCCATGAACGGATAGGCACCTGTAATGCGAAGTCCCAGGCTTTGTTTGTAATGCCCGGCTTCGAGTAGAGGTGATACTTCGAATGATAGGGTGTCGTTCTTCTCCCATCCTGCAATCGGTGTATGGGCATACTCATCGTATACGGTTGAACCGCTGCAGGCAGAGAGAATGTGAACGATCGCTGTCAAAACGATGAAATAAACAGTCTTTTTCATCTTTTTCTAGCTCCTATTCTTTATTCCTGTGGCTTGTTTCCACCCTGTGGGGCGTTATTGCCTTGCGGCTTGTTGCCACCCTGTGGCTTGTTGCCCTTGTTAGGCCGTCTGTCGTTTCTTGGCTGGCGGTTGTCACCCTTAGGATGATTGCCCTGATTACGGTTGTCGCGGCGCTGGTTGTTTGGCTTGCCTTCATTCTTCTGAGGTTTATTGTCGCCATTCTGCGCGCGGTTCTCATTCTTCTGAGGCTTGTTGTCGCCCTCCTGCTGACGAGGTCCCTTGTTCTTATTGTTCTTCTTCTTCTTTTTCTTAGCCTTGTCAAAGCGGCTCAAATCGGCTTCGGCAAGCAGGTCGATAGGCTTGGCTACAGGTTTTGCCTTACCGTTTTCCAGCAGACTCAATGGCTTCTCGCCCTGACGGTTCATTTCGATAATTGCCTTGGCACGCTCGATGCTGATGGTTTCGAGGTTGGAAGCAAGGTTCTTGTCAGAAGAGTAGGTGATAAGACCAGCCAGGATATCCACCTTGAACTGATGGAAATCACCGTCAGCAGTCTGCAATACGGCATCCTTAGGAGGTAACTTTCTGCTAGCCTCTACATAGTTGTCTACCTCGTAGTTGAGACAGCACTTCAGTTTGGCGCACATACCGGCAAGTTTCTGAGGATTCAGTGAGATATCCTGGTAGCGTGCTGCATTGGTGCTAACGCTGATGAAGTTCTTCATCCAGGTGGCGCAGCAGAGTTCTCTGCCGCAAGGCCCCGTTCCACCGATACGTCCTGCTTCCTGTCGCGCACCAATCTGCTTCATCTCAATGCGTACATGGAAGGTTTCGGCAAGAACCTTGATGAGCTGGCGGAAGTCCACACGTTCGTCAGCGATGTAATAGAAGATAGCCTTGTTGCCGTCTCCCTGATATTCTACATCACCTATTTTCATCTTCAGTCCGAGATCTTTGGCTATCTGGCGGCTCTGAATCATGGTGCCGTGTTCACGGCTCTTAGCCTCCTTGCATTTGTCAAGATCCACCTGCTTGGCGATACGGTAGATACGCTTGATATCATCCTGCGACTTGAGGTTTGCCTTCTTAATCTGGAGTTTTACCAGTCTTCCGGTCAGCGTAACCACACCGATGTCGTGACCAGGGTTAGCCTCTACAGCCACTACATCGCCCTTCTTCAGGTCGAGGTTATTCACATTGTGGTAATATCCCTTACGGGTATTCTTAAACTGTACCTCCACGAGGTCAGTACTTTCTGCATTGCCGGGTACATCGGCAAGCCAGTCGTATGTGTTGAGCTGTCTGTCCTGTCTTCCTACGCCCTTAGCGCACAGACCACGGTCGCAGCCGTTACACATTCTGAATTTCATATTTTTGTAATCCACGATAGTCTAATTTATAATGTCTAATTTATAATGTACAATTTATAATGAACAATGAACAGAACTTTCGCAAGTTTTGCCCCATACACCCTGTTTTGCCCTTTCAGGGCGTGCTGCTTCTGGAACTTCTGCCCTTTCAGGGCGTGTTGCTTCCAGTCTTCACTTTCTCAACAGGAGGACGATGATTTTGAGCGCCATATCGAAGAAAACGATTTTGGCATTGGCATTTTGCGAAATCATGCGTTTGCTGTCTTCGAAGAGGTTGGAGATGTCAATGATGTTTGCCTCGTTGATAAAGCGGGCAAAGTTCTTGGCAAAGTTCTCCTCATCCTGCGTCATGTAGCTCAGTTCTGGATTCCGGAAGTTGTACATGAAACTTTCTCTGAGCATGTGCATAAAGTAGTCGAGCATGCGTTTCTGCTTTTCTCTTCCGAAGGTCGAAATCACATCGGTCCACTTCTTGAGGTCACCAATCTTGCGCATGTAAGCCAGTCGCATCAGCATGATGAACATGTCAAGATGCTGCCGGTTTTCGTTTCCTGCATCCAGTTCTTCGAGAGCGAGATTCCAGTTGCCGTTGGCGATACGGGCTATGCGGTGTGCCATGTCTGGCTCCAGCGCTCTCCGTTCCGTCAGCGCTTTTTCCATCTCTGCTGTTTCTATCTTCTTGAAGTCGATACGCTGCGTACGGCTTCTGATGGTTTCGAGCAGCAGTTCCGGATTCTCGCTTACCAGCAGGAATACCGTCTGGCGAGGCGGCTCCTCCAGCAGTTTCAGTATCTTGTTGGCACTCTGTATGTTCATACGTTCCGGGAGCCATATCAGACTTATCTTATATCCGCCCTGACTCGACATCATCATCAGTTCGTGAGAGATGGCATCAGTTTCTTCGGCAGTGATGATAGCCTGTTTGTTATAGTCGGCATCCGTCTTGCCCATCTTCTGCATCCAGTCGCTAATCTGGATATAGGGACCTTTAGAAAGCAGCAGCTCTCTCCATTCCTTGATGAAGTCGAGGCTCACCGGTTTATGTTCGCTGCTCATATTGGCGGTCTTGATGGTAGGAAAGGTGAAGTGGAGGTCCGGATGTTCCCATTTCCTGAGCATCGGTGAATCGCCCAGAAGATAGCTGGCAAAAGCCAGTGCCATCGCCAGTTTGCCGCAACCCTGCGGACCGCAGAACATCAGCGCATGGGGCAAACGGTTCTCCTGAACCATCTCCATAAGACGGTTCCATACTTCTTGCTGACCTATAACTTCATTTTTTTGCATTTAAAACAGAATTTTTGCTATTTGCTTGACGCTGTCTCCAGCCGATACGGTGAAGAAGTGAACATTGTTGTAACCATGTTCGAAGAGATCTTGCACCTGAGCGGTAGTCCACTCGATACCTAGCTGCTTGGCATCTTCGTCGGTTTTACATTTCAATACTTCCTGTGCGAGTTCTTCAGGAATATCGCAGTGGAAGGTTTTCGGCACTACAGTGAGCTGGCTCAACTTGGCGAAAGGTTTGATGGCAGGAATGATAGGGATGGTTACGCCTATCTGCCGCGCCTTTTCAACGAAAGCATAGAACTTCTCGTTGTCGTAGAAGAGCTGGGTAACGGCATACGCTGCGCCCAACTGTTGTTTCTCCAGCAGATGCTGCATATCCATTTCGAGGTTTGGCGCCTCTTCATGTTTCTCCGGATAGCAGGCTACACCGCAGCAGAACTTGTCGCCCGGGTGCTTGATGGGAGTGCCATCAAAGAAGAAACCTTCATTAAACTGATTCACCTGCTTCAGGAGGTCGGTAGCATGGGTATGACCATTCTCGGTTGGTGTAAACTGCCGGTCTTCTTTCGCCTTGTCTCCTCGCAGAACGAGAATGTTGCTGATGCCCAGAAACTGGAGGTCGAGCAGTTCGTATTCGATGTCTTCCTTCGTAGCACCGCTGCAGATAATATGAGGGATGACAGGTATGTCGTACTTATTCTGTATAGCGCCTGCGATGGCCACGGTGCCCGGTCGGCGGCGCACACGCTGGCGAGTGAGGAGACCGTTTTCCAGTTCCTTGTATACATACTCGCTATGGTGCGTAGTGATGTTGATAAAGCGAGGACCAAACTCGCTCAGCGCATCAATGGTACGGAAGAGTGCTGCTGTTCCGTTACCTTTCAGCGGAGGTAAAACCTCGAACGAAAAGCCTCGCTTATCGCCCTGCTGATGTAGAAAATCTGCTATGTTCATATTACCTAAATTCTATGTTTCTTCTTATTTTGGTGCAAATTTACAAAAAAAATAGGGGAAAACCGCATGTTGAACGTAATATTTATAAAGAAAAAACGTATATTATTAGGTGGAGATTGATTTTTTGCATGAAAAAAGAAGATTTCCAGCCGTTAAATGCTACGCTATTCTACAGAAAAGTGATTAAATTTTAGACCTAAAAAATAATGGAACAAAAACAAACAGGCTCTAGAGCCTATCTTATTTCAATTGTGATGGTAGCCGTTTTGGGCGGCTTGCTTTTCGGTTATGATACCGCGGTAATCTCGGGAGCCGAGAAGGGTTTGCAGGCATTCTTCATGGGTGCTGAGGATTTCACCTATACCGATTTCTGGCATGGATTCACTTCTTCCAGTGCCCTGATTGGTTGTATCATCGGTTCGGCGCTTTCGGGTGTGCTGGCTTCTAACTGGGGTCGTAAGCGTTCGCTGATCTTTGCGGGTGTGATGTTCTTCATCTCTGCATGGGGATCTATGTGTCCGGAGTCTTTGGTGTTGCCAAAGGGTGAACCTAATCTTACGCTTCTCATCGTGTTCAACCTCTACCGTGTGATTGGCGGTATCGGTGTGGGTCTGGCATCTGCTGTGTGCCCGATGTATATCGGTGAGATTGCGCCTAGCAACATCCGTGGTATGTTGGTCAGCTGGAACCAGTTTGCCATCATCTTCGGTCAGCTGGTAGTTTATTTCGTCAACTTTTTCATTCTTGGCGATCATATTGCTCCTGCTATCCAGAGTGTGGGCAACGGTATGAACCAGATTCTGAATGGTGGCGAGGCTGCCTGGGCTATTGAAACCGGATGGCGCTATATGTTTGGTTCTGAGATGGTTCCTGCGGGCTTGTTTGCTCTGCTTATCTGTTTCGTACCGGAGACTCCCCGTTATCTTGCCATGGTTGGTCAGGATGCGAAGGCTGAGCGTATTCTGGCTCGCATCAATGGTGCTGACGAGGCTAAGAAGATTTTGAACGACATCAAGAATACGGTTACTGAGAAGAAGGAGAAACTGCTTACTTATGGTGTGCTCTGTATCTTCGTGGGTGTGATGCTTTCTGTATTCCAGCAGGCTGTAGGTATCAATGCCGTGCTTTATTATGCTCCTCGTATCTATGAGGCAATGGGCTTTGACAATCCGATGGTATTGACCGTATTCAATGGTATCGTGAACCTCGGTTTCACCTGTGTAGCCATCTTTACGGTAGAGAAGTTGGGACGTAAGCCTCTGCTCATTACCGGTTCTCTGGGCATGGCATTGGGTGCCATCGGTGTAGCCATCACCTTCGGTAATCCTAATCTGCAGTTGTTGTGCATGGTATCCATCATGGTTTACTCTGCATCATTCATGTTCTCTTGGGGACCAATCTGCTGGGTACTTATTGCCGAGGTATTCCCTAATACGATTCGTGGTGCTGCCGTAGCGATTGCTGTAGCCTTCCAGTGGATTTTCAACTGGATTGTTTCTACCTCGTTTGTACCATTGGCTAACAGTATGGGCTATTGGTTTACCTATGGATTGTATGGTGTTATCTGTATCCTCGCTGCCATCTTTGTATGGAAGCTCGTTCCTGAGACCAAGGGTAAGAGTTTGGAGGATATGACCAAGCTTTGGAAGAAAGACTAAGTTCTTATTCTGTGAAATATCAAGACCGTCAGGCGTAGAAAGAAACGCCTGGCGGTTTTTCTTTATGCCCCCGGCTTCACAACGCTTAATCCATACCATGATATGACGGCGCGCTGTCGCCCCGTCGGTTGTGTCGGGAAAGTAGAGCAGACCCAGTTCGGTCTTGCTGTACATACGTTGGGGATAATTCATAAGCTTTATATTTTTTATGATGCAAAAGTAATTTTTATTTCAGACTTACGCAAATTTTTGAAGAGAAAAAATGCATTTTAGTGGCTGATTTGTTGAAAAAAAAATCTTTTTCCTCCCGTATTACGTATAGTGTAAAAGATGTAAATGTATATATATAATATACTTGGTATAGTGTATGGAAGAAAATTATGCATTTAACTATCTGGTATTCAATATCTTACATTTTTAAGATTTGCTCTAGTAGTCATTCGGGCATATTCTGAAGAAACATGATTCGCTCTGATGGTAACTATTATTCGCTCTGATGGTAATAGTCAAAAGCTAATTCTCTCTGGTAGTCATTGAGCGCTCGAATGAGGTGAACAAACGATGTACTTTCGTTTACCAACTGATGTGGCTGCGTCGGGTTACAGATATGGCTGCGTTGGGTTAAGGATTCGACTGCATCGGGTTAAGGATTCGACAACGTAGGCTAACGGAGTCGAATCCGTCGATTTTTCGAGACGTCTTGACTCGCAGACTGAACCATCTGAGTTAGTTGGCTGAACCATATCAGTATTCAGCTGCATATGCATGCAAAAGTATGCATAATTGACCCAAATAGAGCACAACTGGTACTTATCGTACCAAAGTGGACAAGTGGGGCGCCGCCGATGTTGTATCTTTGTATCAGCATTCGGGAAGAGACCGGTGCACAACATGATTATTCACAATTTTAAAATTTTATGTATTATGGCAATTAATTACAGTTTAGTAAAGCTTGCGTCAAAATTTGGTGACAAAGCAGGAGTTCCTAAGTTCTACGCCCGTGCTCAGATGAACGAGTCTATTTCGCTCAAGAAGTTTGCGAAGTTGATCGCTATGCAGACCACTGTATCCTATGCAGATGTAACAGCCGTTCTGATCAGTTTGCAGGAGAACATGGTCATCGAGTTGCAGCGAGGCAACCAGATTGATTTCGGCGAGTTGGGCAAGTTCCGCCTCCAGCTTACCAGTGAGGGTGCTGCAACAGCAGCCGAATTCAAGAGCGACGTCAACATCAAGGGTGTGAACATCCAGTTTATCCCGGGCAGCGATCTTGCCAATATCTTTACGGGTATGGAGTTTGAACAGGTTGCATCTCGTGCCGTACAGAAGGCTGCCCTCAAGGCTGAGAAGGAGGGTGCCAAGACCCTCGACATTGAGGAGGCTAAGAAAAAGCCTGCCAAGGACAATACTTCTTCTGGCGGCAGCACCACCGGTGGCAGCACTACTGGCGGCGAAACCACGGGCGGCGAAACCTCTGGCGACCAGACCGGAAACACCGGCGGCAGTGAGAGCGGAGATGGTAACATGGGATAATTGACTGAACTTCCGCATATGGGGAAGTTAAGGGAAGTTAGAGAAGTTAGAGGGAAGTTAAGGGACAAATGTCCTACGTTTTACGACAAAAGACTATTGTCTCTTAACTTCCCGAACGACCGTAGGGAGTGATAACTTCTTTAACTTCAATTAATTCCCTCACTTCCGAAACTTGAATAATTAACCTTTTAAAACAGAATAGATTATGACAGAAAAGAACAAACAGAAGTGGAATGAGATTCTCAAGTTTGCAGTAACCGTACTGACAGCTCTCCTCGGGGCGTTGGGCGTTTCGGCAGGTGGACTTTAGAAGGATGCCTATGAGAGACATCAATATGATAGTGGTGCATTGCAGCGGTAGCCGCTGCAATCACCGTTATACGATGAAGATGCTGCGCTACGACCATGTGCATAACAACGGCTGGACTGACATCGGCTATCATTTCTACATCACGCTGGATGGAGAGGTGCATGCCTGTCGCCCAATAGAGCGTATGGGCTCTCATGCCATCGGTTACAATGCGCACAGCATAGGCATCTGTTACGAGGGTGGTCTTTCGCCATCGGGCTGCATCAGCGACACCCGCACTCCTAAGCAGAAGGAGTCGATGAAGCAGCTGATTCAGGATCTTCACCACCGTTTTCCGGGCATCCGGACCATCCTGGGCCATCGCGATTTGCCTGGCGTTCAGAAAGCCTGTCCGTGTTTTGATGCCACGAAGCTCCAGTACCTTCTGGATGCTTCCTGATTCTCTTCCATTAAGAGGGTTTTTCAAGAGCAGAATCCCTCCGATTTTATTTAACAAGTTAGTCTTTTAGGATGATTGCCGAATATCTTCTTGAA
>OQVP01000551.1_pt1 | contig 14355 bp, 14 predicted proteins | sample 1691541 | NCBI WGS metagenome assembly OQVP01 (sample SAMN03418258, study PRJEB22391) | human gut metagenome | biome: human-gut; feature: organic feature; material: feces | host: Homo sapiens | place: Tanzania | collected 2013-01 | reverse complement strand
GGGTACTCTTGAAACTACCCTAAAATCTATTATACGAAATCTATTATACGAGGTGATGCTATGAAAAATGTGTGCAAAATATTGTTGGTTATGTGCTGTGTCTGTCTGTGTTCTTTTTCTGGCTGTTATGAAAAAAATGATTTGTATGAAAAACTTGATACTAAAACAGCGGAAATGTTTGCCCTTGATTATATGAATAGGAAATATGATAAGGATTTTTATGTTGTAAGCAGTAATAAAAATAAGGAAATGAGTTATGCACCAGGAAAAATTAATGACTTTTGGTGCGATGTTGAAATTGCAATTGAAGATTCAGAAGAAGATAAAAACTATACAGTACGTACCACTCTTGATGATGATGAAAAATATGTTATTGAATGGGACAATTATATGACTTCTCTTGTATCGTCTCTTGCAAAAAGAGATATTAACGGTTTCTTTTCTGAAGCCAGTATAACTAATTATTTTATTCATTACTTTTATATTAGTGAAATTGGAACTGCCGGCGGATTTAAACCTGATTTCAATATTGATATTGAAAAGGATACTTTGAATTCTATCTTTGAGAAAAGTGGTATATGGCTCTATTTTAACTTATATATTCCTGAATCTGCTTATAAAAAGAGTATAGTGTCAGAATTTGAAAAAGCTTTGAAATCAGATTTGTCACATGTGACCGCAGATGATTATGTCAGTGTATCAGTTTTGTCTTTCGATGATGATTATTATTCTGAAATCAAAAAACTTAGTGAAAGTGGAAATGAACTTCCACCAAATCATGAGTATAAAGCGATACACGAAGATGCTATAAAATTAAATTAAAATATATTAAGGAGAATCAATCATGAGTTTATCAAACAAACAACTTGTCTTACTTGATGCGTTGGATCATTTTTGATATAGTTGTTTTTACCAGTTGCAATAGTTTTCATTTTCAAGCAACCTGTATTGCCATCCTGTTTATAGCAATCCTCCACGCATGGCATCATTTGTTCTTCCACGCAGCAGCGCAATCGGTCTGCATCGCACATAGTGCCACAGGATCCCCATATCCATTGCCAGAAACACCAGAAGCAATGCTCCCAGCGTCCATCCGCCGATTTGCAGATATCCCCGCAGCGGCAGGGCAAGATGCATATGGATCAAAGCATATGTAATGCGGTCAATCACTGCGAGCGCCCCAAAGGACACAAACAAGGATAGAACGGTGGATATCAGCAAGCCAAACAGCAGTTCCAGATAGGAAACCAGCAGCAGACCGGGAATGGGCATGCCAACTGCCCGGAGCATGCCGTATTGACGGCACTTGTGATTCGCCTCCTCCGCAAGAATCCGGTACAGATTCAGCAAAATTGCCAGCAGCACCAAGCATCCAAACACAGACAGCAGCCGCTCTATAATCAGATGGATCGCATTGATATTATAATAGTACTTGGCACGGAGCCAGGAGAAATGGTTGATGGAAATGCCCTGATCCTCCAGCCGGGACAGCACATCCGTAATGTGATCATAGCTTTTGATGGGCAGCTTTACTACGGCAGAATCCAGTTGAAACAGCCTGGTTGTGTGCTCGTTGCCCTGTACGAAAATCTGGGGCATCTCCGCAAGTCCTGTACACCGGAACAGATCTCGGTTGATGACTCCTGTCAGCCGGTAGGATTCCAACAGGGGCTCTCCATCTACAAGTATGGAGAGTTTCGCTCCCAGATACTGTGCCGGATCCCCTGTAAGGCCGAACTTCTCCAACATATAATCGCTGATGAGGAGATCTCCTTCCCCGAGCTGCGCCGTACCGCACAAAAGCCACTGGGCATCCGGATACCGATATGCGAACTCTGTCAGATCATTTTGAGAAACAATCTGCTCCGAATAGACCGCCCATATACGAAAGGGCACCGTAGTCGGTTCAGCCTCCCGTCCCGCCTCGAAGAAATCGTAGGAATAATCATTGATGCCCGGATGGGCTGTCCCGTCCAGCATCAGGGTCACGAGCCGATTGTTTACAAAGATCCACTCCTCCTGCCGCCCCAGCACCTGTACCAGATCCGGCTGGGCAGCAACCACCGGCTGGGCGATCTCATCCCACTGGACGGCTTGCTGCAACGCCTGGCTTTCTATTGCCTGACCGGATGCATCCAGGCTCAACATTACCGTTTCATAATTGGAAGAAAGTGTGCCGTAAATATATGCATCGTGTGCACTGCGCAATGCGGTGGTCAGTACCAGCCACACCACCAGCGCACAGGAGATCAGCAGCATATTGATAAAGACCCGCAGAGTATGCCGCTTTTTTCCCAGCATCGTATACGCCGCAATTCTGGCGCAATGTGTTATACGCATACAGTCCCCCCCTATTGGTCTTCCTGCCGGATCAATTCCACCAACTCCGGCGCAGCATATGTCTTTTGAGAGCAAATACAGGTCAGCCACAGCAATCCGGAGGTGATCAGAAGGATCAGCAGGGAAAAGGGGTTCCACACACGTTCAGAGATTTTCACATCCGTAAACAGTTCATTCAGCAGATTGCCTACATATCGGTTCAGATAGGGTGCAAGCAGCATGGCTGCAAGAAAAGCCACACTCAGCAGCGCCTGCATGAGCATGCACACCGTCAGAAGCATGCTCCGGTTTTGCATGCCCAGTGCTTTGCACACGGCGAAAAAAGCAGTTCGCCTGTGAAAATAGCTTCGTGAGATGGTGAACACCATGCCGACTTCCAAAATGCACAAAAATACACAAACTACATATAAAGCGTAGACCAGAAGCATCACACTGTCCATAAATTCCTGGGCTTCATCCGGAAAGATCCGGTTTGCCCGGAGTTCCGCCAGAACATTCTGATAATCCTTCAGATTCAGCGGTGCCAGGGTCACCTGCATGCTCTCCACTGTATCCAGGGATTGCAGGTACAAGGGCAGGCTGACGTAATAGGAATACAAATAGATATTCTGTTGATAGATCCCTGCAATCTGACAGGAAATGCTCTGCGCCGCCGTACTGTCTGCACAAAAGGACACGGTATCTCCGCATACTGCACCCAGATGTGCCGCTGCATCCTCTGACAGCCAAATGGCAGCATCTGCATCGTCCTGCCGTGCCGGTGCTCTGCCGGCAATCAACTGCTGCTCTAGCTGTACGGCGTGGAACGAGTGCTCCTCCGGCAGCCAGCGGATCACGCCTCCTTGCCGGGGGAGGCTGCATGCGTCGCCATTCTCCAGTACCTTCTGGGGGCTCCAGTTGGAGGGTAATCCGATGGCCGTTGCCTCCAGAAAGGAAATATGATAGTCCATCACCTTCACCGGCATTTCATCCACAACGGAAAGCTGATCCAGGGGCAGTCGCTGAATCACGATGTTGCCCTCCCCGGTGGCTTGCATATACTCAGTGATCTCCCCGGGCACACGCCTTGCCAATGTAAAGATGGAGATCACAGCGGACAACAAAATGGCGGAGATCACCCCGAAGAAAACAAATCCCTTCCACTGGGTGCGTAATTCATACCAGGCGAGGATGCCAACCTTACAACAGCGTTTCATGCAGCACACGACCATCCTTCATTGTAAGTTTCCGTTCTGCCCGGTTGGCGTCCTCTTCGCTGTGAGTAATCAGAACAATGGTTTTCCCCGTCCCATGCAGCCGGTCAAACAGCTCCATGATAATGGCAGTATTCTCGGAATCCAGATTTCCGCAGGGTTCATCTGCAAGGAGCAGCTTGGGCTGATTCACCAGCGCTCTTGCAATGCTGACCCGCTGCTTTTCGCCGCCGGACAGAGAGTCCGCCCGCTGCCGCACCTTCCCGGATAATCCCACTTCCTCCAGCGCAGACAGGATCCGACTGCGCCGTTCCGCTGTTCCATATCCGGCAATCAGCAGGGGAATCTCAATATTCTGGTACACCGTATAGCTGGGCTCCAGATAAAACGCCTGGAATACATAGCCGATCATCTGGTTCCGCAGCTGCGTCTTTTTGCGCTCCGGATAACGAAGCACCTGTTCCCCGTTCCAGATCATGCTGCCGCCGGTGGGGGTATCGATCAGCCCCAGCATATTCATCAGGGTGGACTTGCCGCTGCCGGATTTTCCTACAATGGCAACGTACTCTCCCTGCTCCAGGCTAAAATCTACATGATTCAGTGCCATCTGACTCTGCGTACCGCTGCGATACTCCTTTTGCAGATCCTTACATGTGATCCAAGGCATACTGTCCTCCTGTTCCGTCATATAAAAAGGCAGCACCCCCAAGCACGCCCGGAGGATGCTGCCAGTTTTATGTTTGATTACTCTTGCAGTACATAGTACCCATCTCCGAAGCCGATGGTTCGATCGTCCCCGTAATAGGTAAGTCCCAGTCCCCAGATGGGTTCCCCGTTCTCGTTTTTCGCATTCAAGTTGACATCTGTTCCGTATAACTCTTCCAGATCATATGGAACCTCCAGTCCATCATATGCCGCAAAATCAAAGTGATTGGCTTCATCGATGATCCTGTTTTTTTCCGCATCTGAAAGTTGAAGTCCCTCCTTCTTCACTTCTGCTGACGCAGCAAAGATACGGCTGGCAATTGCAAACGGAGCGCAGGAGGAATAGTCCCCATTCTGGATCCGGAAGGTGTGCGCATCCACAGTGATCTGGGAGGTGCTCCCGTCCTCATAGGTGTACACATAGGTGCCGAAGGGGACTGAGGCGCTCTGCTGTTCCGAATCCGTCTTGCTGCATGCGCTCAGACATAGAATTGCTGCAAGGCAAAGCATTGCAAACTGACGCTTTTTCATGTATCTTCCTCTTTCATGTCAATACAATGTCATAATTAAATGTTTGGATTGTGTGATCTACTCTGATTATATAGTATTATCGGAAAATTGTCAATAGGAAAAAATAAAAACGCACGCATTTTATTGCAGCACTATCATACATCTTGGACAGCGGCAGAAAAAGAGCCGCATTATCTTAGTGTCAACACTCCCTGATGTGATGTCTGTTTTATCAGGTTCAGTGGAAGTGAAAATCGGTTATGCGATACTTCCTCGATCCGATTGTAAAGGGATTTGGAGAGAGCTTGAAAGAAAAATAGAATAGTATACGAATAGGCGGCTGTGAGATTTACAGCCGCTTTTTTGACGGACGCTTTCCATTATGACCGTCGCCGCTTCATCCTCGCATTTAATACCACCAGATATGATGCTATTTTACGGTTACACGCGTAATTTGAGAGGGATCCAGGTCAGTGTGCTCTATAAAGATACGCCTGATCTGTTTTTAGATTGGGCGTTTTCCTTTCGACTCCTTGTTGTATTATGCATTGATGCCTACATGCAGCTATACTTCCCAAATGCACTTTATACAAAAAATGTTGTGAAACATCATCTTTATGATACGATTTTTTATTGACGTGCTTTTAATATCAGTGTAAAATAAAGAAAAATACCAAAAAGGAGAATTCCCATGAACACACACACATTCCATCAGAAGACTGCTGCGTTTCTTGTGTCAAGTGCAATGCTGATGTTCTTAGGGGCTGTCCCCAGTCTGGTAAGCACGAAAGCAGATGCCGCTTCCAACAAATCCCGTGTATCCGTACATGACCCATCTGTAATCAAGCTTGCAGATGGCAGCTATTACATCATTGGTTCACATCTTGCTGCCGCACGCTCAACGGATCTGCAAAACTGGACATGGACGGCAAACTCAAATTACGGCACGAAAAACACCACGTTTTTCCGGGATATTTACACGGATCTTGCGAAACCTGCCGGATGGTCCGGCACCAGTGAAAATTACGACCTTTCCGGCAACCTGTGGGCACCCGATATTGTCTGGAATCCCGATATGCAGAAGTATTGTATGTACCTCAGCGTGAATGGGGACAACTGGCATTCTTCAATCGTACTTTGCACGGCTGACAACATCGATGGCCCGTATCAATATTCCGATACCATCGTATACTCCGGGTTTGAAACCAATCCTGCCAATGGAGCAAACCATTATGCAAACACAGACGTGGAAAAAGTCCTCGGCAGTCATCCGGATCCTAGCCGGTATCTCAACAGCAGCGGAAAGTGGAACGCCGAATACGGCACAAATGCAATTGATCCCTGCACGTTCTATGATGAAGAAGGAAATCTGTGGATGGTATATGGTTCCTGGTTCGGCGGCATATTTATGCTGGAACTGGATGAAAAGACGGGGTTGCGTGATTATACGGTGCAGTATAAAACGGAATCTTACAATGGCGCCGTACAGTCTGATGCGTATATGGGCGTTCATGTTGCAGGCGGACACTGGACTTCCGGTGAAGGGCCATACATTGAATATATGAAGTCCCCGGGTGCAGAAAAAGGATATTATTACATGTTCCTTTCCTATGGTCATTTCAACAATAAGGGCGGATACAATATGCGTGTTTTCCGCAGTGAAAACCCACAGGGACCCTATGTTGACCAGAACGGCAATTCTCCAATTTATGCACAAGCCATGGATAATATTGCAGGCAATATCGGAGAACGCCTTATGAGCAATTATCAATGGAGCTGAAATGCAAAGCCAAATACAGCACAGGGACACAACTCGGCGCTGATGGACGACGATGGCAAGCTGTTTTGCATCTATCATAACAAATTTGACGATAATTATGGTGGGCATGAAGTGCGTGTACACCAGATGCTTCTGAACGAGGACGGATGGCCGACTGCAACCGCATATGAATACTCCGGCGAAACGCTTTCGGCAGACGGGCATACAATGGAGGCAATTGTCGGCAACTATGAGTTGATCTGGCACAACCCGAATCAGAAATTTGAAAATGAAAAATCCGCCGATGTGGAAAAGCCGATTCACATTACGCTGAATGCGGATGGAACTGTCACCGGAGATATTGATGCAACGTGGAAAATCACAAAGAACGGCACGCCGTATATGAGCTTCACCTGGGGTGGAGTGACTTATAAAGGCGCATTTATTGTACAGGAGGACGAATCGGATACGCCGGTCAGGAAAATGACTTTTACTGCAACAGGGATAAACATCTGCATCTGGGGCAGCAAGGAAACGGCATATAATCCTGTGGAGGATATCGTCAATTTGACACCGGTTGCCGATGGAACCTATACCATACAGAATGTCAACAGTGCGTTGTATATGCATGCAGACATGGATATCAAGAATGGCAGTGCAGAACAGAATACTGATGCACAAATCTGGAATATTACCGCAGTGGATAACGGATGGTATACGATTCGCACCACACATGGCAAGGCACTGACTGTTGAAAATGCAAGCGCTGAAAACGGCGCAGATATTGTGATTACAGATTACATCGGCGATGCCTCACAAAGGTTCAGATTTCTGGATACAGGCGGCGGACAATATGCGCTGCTGACCGCAGTTTCAGGGGGCAATTCCTGTGCGGACGTCTACAATATCAGTAAGGATGCCGGTGCGAATATCTGCCAGTGGGTATACTAGGGCGGCGATGGGCAGAAATTTATTTTAGAGCCTGCAGTGCTGGAAAAAACGGTGCTCGGTGATGTGAATGCAGATGGCAGCTTCAACATTGCAGATGCGGTTCTCCTCCAGAAATGGCTGCTTGCAGCGCCAAACACAGAGCTTGCCGACTGGAAGGCAGGAGATTTTTGCGAAGATGACAGGCTGACAGTTTTTGATTTATGTCTGATGAAACGAGCTTTGATTCAAAATAAATGATTTTCATTTGGTGCCAAAGGCAACACCGCAATCTTTGTGCGGTGTTGCCTTTACTTATGTAAAAACAAATGAATCACTGGATTGTTTCCTTGCGTTTTGAACAAAGCACGGTTTTTGATGCGTGGTTCGCTTTATCCATTCGCATTTCTGCATGCAGCATCACCCCTGACCATTTCCCAAAGTCCTCCAGGCATTGTCCTCTCGTTGGTGGCATCAAAATTGTGAACTTTCTGTAAACTTTGCATTGGGTGACATCTTTTTGGCATGCTCAATCGTTTATATAGTAGATGTGCGCAAAAAGATGACGTGTTTGCGGGATGAACAGCGACACGGAAAACATATACTGGGGCGTTCTGCTTGTATTCGCCTTTTTTATGCACCATTGTTTCTACAGTCCTATTTTCAAAAAAATCTAATAATGGTATTGACAAAGACAACCAGGATGCTGTATAATGCAATTAAGGATAAAAAACGAGTAATTTTGATAATATGGGTGAAACGTGCCCAGACTGTATGGTAATTGCTTTTTCCTGATTGAACGGTCAGGCTTTCGGGAGAAAAAAATGTAATTATCAAATCAATCTCAAATCAAAGGAGGAATTCAGAATGAAAAAACACTGAAAAGAACACTTGCACTGCTGATGGCGACGGCGTCCCTTACGGTAAGCCTGGGGGGGATGAGCGTACACGCCGCAAACACTACGAACGCTAATATCACCGATTTTAATGCAGCCCCCGGCATTTCCGGTACCTATACGGAAGTGCCTGTGACGAAGAATGGTATCAGAGTCAAGACGAACAATTCCAGCGTGTACCTCTATCTTAAAGATGCGGACTGTGATGTGTATGTTCAGACCTGGGGGCTGAGCGATACCCGTTGGTCGGCTGCTGTGGCAAACAGAACCTGCAACAAAAATGGTCGCACCGCTGCCCGGGTTACGGTTTGGGCAGGTACTCGGTTTGTCATCAAGAACCTGATCCATGAGCGTGGGGATGCCTGCGCCGGTCTGAAGTTCGCTTCCACAAGCTATTATAACCCCTCCACCATTAACGGTGTGTGGAGTCCGGACTATTCCGGCAATCTGAACGTGACCGTTGCCAACTAACACCCGATTTTAAGCAGCAGGATGCCGGGCGGAATGAGATCATGCAGTCCGGCATCCTGTTTTCCTGTCAGAGAGAACTTGATGAACGAAAGGTGGAAGATATGAAGCGAACTTTTTTCTGCGGCACCCTTGCCTGTGCGCTTTTGCTGCTGAACGCCTGTACGCTTGGAGACATTCAGATTGAAACCTTGTCAGAAGCCCAGCGTGATTCTGCCGCAGTCAATAGTGCCGACAGCACCGATAGTGGTTCTGATTCCGGCTCCGCAAAAACACTGGAGGCTCCCAAGCACGCTGCCCTGGGGGAACGCTTTTACGCGAAAAACCTGGTAAAATCTCATGGCAGTGGGGAAATCTATATGACCATTGATCGGGCAGAGGTGTTTGAGACCCTTGCGGAGGCGGGAATTGCATTGGAGGATACGTTTCCGTACAGTGTGGTGGACGGCATGCACTATGATCAGGCAAGCGGAAAACTGCTGCACGATGGGGTGATCGTGACCCTGCACTTTACCGTGGAGAATGTCAATGCGACCTCACCGCAGCATGCGTGGGAGCCGGAGTTTTATGAAGAATATGATTTCCGGGTGGATGCCTTAGGTGCCTGCACAGAGGGCCCTAATTTTTATTTCAGTAAACACGATGCATGCAGTGCGCATTACTATGCGTTTCACCTGGAGCCCGGGGAAACCACCGAATTTGAGGTGTCGTACCTGGTTTACTGGTCAGATATTACATCGGATAAGGATACGGCACTGAAGCATGTGCAGTTTGAAACAGCATATCCCGTCACATATGGCACAACAGTTGATCTGAACCTGGGGTGAGGTGTGGAATGAAGCGAATATTTGTATTTGAATGGAAGCGTATGATACGCAGCAAGACACTGCTGTTTTCCGCTGTCGCTGCTGCACTGATCGTGATTGCAGACGTGTTTGCCTGGTTCCGGCTGTACCAGCAGGAGGTTGACGTATATACCCCTGTTTTCAATAAATGGCTGGGGACCCAGCCGGCCATTGGTGCAGGTTCCTACCTGCATATAGTGCTGCCCCTTCTGACTGCCTTTGCCTATAGTTGGAGCGTCAGCTACGACCGGAGTTCCGGGTACATTGCACAAACCGTTACCCGCATCGGACGAAGGAGGTATTTTACCGCAAAATACCTGGTTTCGTTCATCAGCGGGGGCATGATCTTTGTGGGTGCGCTGGTTCTGGATTTTATGCTGCTCGGCACCTTTTCGCCGGCATTCTGGCCCATCCCTGGTGACCTGGTATCACCTGCGAATCCCTTTAAATTTGGCTCTGTGGCTTTTTATCAAAGCCCGTATCTGTTTGTACTGATGTGGTGCGGTGTGGCATTTCTCTGGGGCGGCGCCATGGCAAGCATGGGTACGGCAGCAGGCATGCTGATCAAAAATCACATCGTTTCCAGTGTGGTGCCCTTTCTTGTGTTTACGGCACAGCAGATTCTGGCTGTCTTTGCAATGCAGAAGTATCGAATTGCGATCAACGGGAATGGAATCGCACTGGTCTGGACGGAGCAGCTATGTGCCGCACCACAGGCTGCCAACCTGCCGGTCACTGTCTTTTCAAGTATCGGGTTCATTGTGGTTGTGTCCACACTGATTTATGTGCTGCGAGGTAGAAAATATGAGTGCCTTTAAGCTGATTTTAAGTGATATCCGGGAGGGGATCTTCCGGAACAAGCGGTACATATTGGTGCCGATCCTTTGCCTGTTTGAGTGTATGTCTGCGGACATCAATCTCAACATGTTTAAAGCATACGGGGGCATTAAAAGCCCCACGACCTTTTTGGATCTGATCGCAGAGCTTTTTCACGGATGCGATCCCATCACCAAGGCGCCGGATCCCAGTACGGTGATTGCGCTGCCCTATTTCTGGATTGCGCTGTTTGTCTTTGCAGTTTTCATCAATTTTGATTACATGCACAATGATCTGACCCAGTTCGGCATTCAGGTGCTGACACGCTCCCGGAAACGAGGGGCATGGTGGGGCGCCAAATGCGTCTGGTGCATTGCATCCGGGGTCTGGTTCTATGTGCTGTTCCTGTTGACAGCCCTGCTGTTCAGCGTACTCAATGGCTATGATATTACATTTACGAACACGCCGGATATCCTGACGATCACCGCAGACAGGAGCGTTGTCTACTTGTTCAAGGGCGCTCCGGATCTGACTGTGCTGCAGCGGGTCTGGCTGTTGCTGGCACCTATGCTGGTGCTCTGTACGCTGAATATGCTCCAGATGCTGCTCTGCCTGTTTTGCAAACCCATGTACAGCTATCTGATCAGCATCGGTGTGCTGATGTTTGGAGTACTGGACGATACACCGGCAGCATTTTCCCGCTGTGCTATGACCACCCGGAGCGATTGGTTCTATGAGGAGGCGTATCCCGCCATGACCGGCATGTGGATTTGCCTGGGACTGATTGCAGCAGTGATCATAGCTGGCGCATTGTATTTCAAACGATATGATATTTTGCCCGATAAGGAATGAGGTGGCATATGACAATCACAGTAAAAAATGTTGTGAAGAAAATCAGGGGGAATCTCGTTGCAGACCAGGTGAATCTGACCTTGCACAGCGGTACTGTGTATGGACTCTGCGGATATAATGGCTGCGGAAAAACCATGCTCATGCGGCTTATAGCGGGTTTGATCATTCCCACCGAAGGAGAGATTCAATTTGACGGAAAGGTGCTTGGAAAGGACATCAGCTTTCCCCCGAGCATGGGAATTTTGATCGAAAGCCCTGCCTTTTTGGGCGGAATGAGTGGGTTTGAGAATCTGAAGCTGCTGGCGTCCATACAGGGAAAGATTACGGACGAAACGGTCAGAGGGGCGATTGCCCGGGTGGGCCTTGATCCGAAGGACAAAAAGAAGTACCGCAAGTATTCTCTGGGTATGAAGCAGCGCCTTGGGATTGCGGCGGCTATCATGGAATCGCCGGAGCTTGTGATTCTGGATGAGCCTACAAACGCCCTGGATTCAGACGGTGTTGCGCTGACAAAAAAACTGATTGCCGAAGAACGGGAGCGAGGTGCGCTGGTGATCATGACCTGTCACGACCACGTCACCCTGGAGGGTGTTTGCGACACGATCTACACCATTGAGCACGGCAGAATCACAGATGAAAAGCACATGGATGCGGAGGGAACTGCCGAATGAAAAAGCCGATTATCGCAGCAACTCTGATCGTCTGCCTGGTGGCTTGGTGTGTGCGGTATTATAAGGTGAACGGTGGTACCTTTGCTGTGCATTATGAGGGGCCCTCTGCGGTATACGGCATGCACGAAATGGTGTCCTTTGGTGACAATATCTCGAATAATGCATTGGAACAGCCCGGCTATTCTGTTTCGCTGGAATCCGCCCGCATGATAGATGCAGAGGATTATCTGAAAGAGTTGGGCAAGAAGCCGGAGGATTTTCATTTCCTGTCGGAAAAGTACCTGGAGCTGACCCTGACGGTTGCCAATGAGGGGGATTATCCAAAAGGACTGACCTTTTATGCGCTTCCTGTCCTTGGAAGCAATTGGTTCACATACTACGACAATGAGGTTACTGCCTGCATCAATCCCTTTTTTGAGGGTGACTACGACCAGGCTCACGCCTGCGCCGTCAGAACCAATACCAGTACGACGGTGAAGATTGCGTACAATCTCTATGAGAGGCATTTTCTCCCGAATCAATTCAAAAACCTGGAGCACGAGAAAATGTGGCTGTCGGTGACTACGCTGCCAGTGGATCAGCGCATTGCGTTTTCTTGTACATAAGGCAAAAGGATCATCCATTATGAACAAGGGCAGTTCCGCACAACGCTTGTGTGGGGCTGCCTTCGGTTTTTGTGTCCGCCTCTGAAAATTGTGTGAAACCACCCTGTATTCACAAAATCTGATTGAATTCATAACGGATATCTGGTATACTGGTTCTATACAATTATATAAAACCAGTTTGATTTACCGGAGGTGTAAAGCATGAAGCAGAATACGACAGTTGATACGAAAGATCTTGTGACAACCATTGCGTATCTGATTGGTGTCCGAAAAAATGTCCTGGAGCAGTGCTTTATGGAGTCCAGTCAGGATTTATTGCAATCCCTTTATGCATCCCAGTCAGCCACGATCATTCGCTATCTTTGTAAATTGCGTACAACGCTTTTCTGTACGTTTAAGAAAACCGATGATGAAATGCGATACAATCTAAAAAATCTGACATCCTTGGAGTGGTATGACCATAAGAACATTGCGACGTTGGAATCATGGGGCATTCCGATTATTAAGGCAAATTATCGGTCTGAAAAATACATGCTGGATCTCAATGATCTGATCAATAAATACATTGATGCCGTGGCTGTATTGTTCCCGGATTGGTGCGAGTGGAACTATATCAGAGAGCTTTTTGTAGTTCCGCATTATCATAATTCCATTGCGCTGAAGCGTGAATTTGAAAAATACATGGCAAACAAGAACTTCTACCCCTTTCAGCAGTACATTTATTGGACACCCTATGACTGCGGTTCTATGCTGCTTTCTGACAGAAAATTTTTACAAATCATCTATGGTTTGCATCATGATACGTTTGATGATCCAAGCAAGTACAAGGATGCAAATGCGGAAACGAAAAACAGCATTTATGATTTTCTGCGTTGCAGCATGAGAACGGTCATTGCCGTGGATTGTGAAAATTCTGATGTGTATAAGCTGTATGCCACGCTGAAAAATCTCAATCAGGATGAGCTCAGTAAAATAGAAAAAATTTATTTATATGACGATCATCATACAACTGTGGGCTGGCGGTGGCTGACGAAGTTTATTACGATTCCGGTCGAGCATATTGTCATAGATCGTGTAACCGAGAGAAAGAGCCTGGTGGATATCGTCATGACCGCAGGTGTTTGCCAGAATCACTATGCGGAAGGAATCGACTCCTTTATCCTTGTATCCAGCGATTCTGATTTTTGGGGGTTGATTACATCCCTGCCAAATGCGAAGTTCCTGGTAATGTATGAGTATGCAAATTGCGGCCGTGCAATCAAAAATGCGTTGGAGGAGCATGATATTTACTACTGTTCCATTGACGATTTCTGCTCCGGAAATGTGGATGGCTTTAAAAGAGCCGTGCTGCTTGGTATCCTGGATCAGTATTTGCCGGATATTTTGTATATCAACGGTCGAGATCTGGTGGAGCACTTGTATTTGGAGGCAAGAATCGAAGGTACCGACAGTGAGAAAAAGAGCTTTTATGACAGATATGTAAAAACACTAAGTCTGAAAGTCGATAAGGATGGAAACTTTAGCATCGAAGTGAAGAAATAAAAAGCGGAAGAGGATTATTTTTCTAGTTGGATTAGAAGCATTGAAGCGGTTGTGTTTATGATGTGCACAGCCGCTTTCTATTTACAATAAAGACTTTGGAAATATTTGCACCAATTTCTTCTTTGCAGCTTGGCAACGCATTGACAAACAAATCAGACACTGATATAATAATATTACTCCGGCAACTAAATATCGATAAAAATAAAACAGCTCAAATCTCGTCATA
>OQVP01000548.1_pt1 | contig 14397 bp, 12 predicted proteins | sample 1691541 | NCBI WGS metagenome assembly OQVP01 (sample SAMN03418258, study PRJEB22391) | human gut metagenome | biome: human-gut; feature: organic feature; material: feces | host: Homo sapiens | place: Tanzania | collected 2013-01 | reverse complement strand
CCGAGACTTCGTCCCGGGTTACTCTCGCTTCGCTCGGTACTGTCTTCCAGACAGAACACCTGCCAACACAATCATCAAACAACTAAACAACAAAACAACCAGACAACTAAACAACAAAACAACAAAACAACAAAACAACAAAACAACAAAACAACCAGACAACTAAACAACAAAACAACAAAACAACCAGACAACTAAACAACAATACTAAACATTGATGTTTTTACGCTTCCCCAAGGCATTGGGGACTGAGTGGCTATTTATTGCTTGCGAAAGTTGAATTTTAAAAAATAATTCTGATTACCTACTTAATTTTCAGAAAAATGTTTTCGGTTTAAGAAAAAAAGTTGTACCTTTGCATTTGGTTCGGCATTTATATTGACAGAAAGAAAGCAGAACTATCGGGATGTAGCGCAGTTGGTAGCGTACTACGTTCGGGACGTAGGGGTCGCCAGTTCGAATCTGGTCATCCCGACCCTATATATAATAAAAAGGTGTCTGAAAATAAACCAGACACCTTTTTTCTATTCTTATTGCAAAGCTTCAAGCATTCTTTTCAGCACTACTTGACATGATATTTCACGGTTGGCAGCCTCGGGGATGACGAGCGAGTTGGCACTTTCTATGACATCATCGGTCACGATAAGACCGCGACGAACAGGCAGGCAGTGCATGAACTTGCCGTTGTTGGTCCATGACATGTGCTCAGCATCTACGGTCCAATGCGCCATTTCCTTATAGTCTGTCAGTATCTTACCATAGTCTTCAGGACGCGTTACGCCAGGACAAGACCAGTTCTTGGCGTAGATGAAGTCCGCACCCTCGAATGCTTTCTTCTGATCATACTCGATAGTGGCGCCTTCTGTGAATTTTGGGTCAAGTTCATAGCCCTCAGGATGAGTGATGACCAGATCCACGTCGGGAGCGGCAAGCATCCATTCTGCAAAAGAATTAGGCACAGCCTGAGGCAGACAGCGACAATGTGGCGCCCACGTGAGCACAGCTTTTACGCGCTCTGTCTGCTTATGCTCTTCGATAGTGATAAGGTCTGCAAAGGCTTGAAGCGGATGGACGGTGGCTGTCTCCATAGCAAAGACAGGCTTGCCAGAGTATTTCACGAATTGATTTACTATGGTCTCTGCATAGTCAAAGTCTCTGTCTGTCAGTCCGGCGAAAGAACGAATGCCGATAATATCGCAGAAGGAGCCCATCACAGGGATGGCTTCGAGGAGGTGCTCACTCTTATCTCCGTCCATGATGACGCCACGCTCGGTCTCCAGTTTCCAGGCTCCAGCATTCACATCGAGCACTATGACGTTCATACCCAGATTCATTGCAGCCTTCTGAGTGGAGAGACGAGTGCGTAAGGAGTTGTTGAAGAACACCATAAGGAGAGTCTTGTTCTTTCCAAGATGCTGAAAATCGAAACGGTTTGCCTTTACTTCCTGTGCCTCGGCAAGGGCAACTCTGATGTCGCCGAGGTCTTTGGCGTTGAAAAATGTCTTCATATTCGTTTTGTTGTTGTTTGGTTGTTTTGACGTGTTTGTAGTCTGACTGTCCCGTTTTTATCTTACCATAATCAGGTAATCAAAATGATGTTGATAAAGAATCGAAGTGTTTGTGAATGAATGGTTATCCACTTACTTGCCTTGCCACGGTGGAAAGCCATGAGCCGGTTTGCGATAAGGCTTTTAGACAAAACATAGGACTGCCGTTTGCAAAGGTAAGTAAAATGTTTGTAAACTTTCATTGTTTTACCAAAAAATGTTGCATGTACGGGAAAATATCATTACTTTTGCAGACATAAAGAAATAAAAACCATGGAAGAAAAACAAGTAATGGGCATTCTCAATGTCACTCCCGACAGTTTCTATGTAGGCAGTAGAAAGCAGTCGGAGCAGGAGATTGCCGAGCGAACCAATCAGATAATTGCCGAAGGCGGCACAATAATAGATGTCGGTGCCTTCTCCACCCGTCCCGGCGCGGCAGAAGTGAACGAAGAAGAAGAGTTGCGTCGTATGCGCTACGGTCTTGAGATAGTAAGAAGAGAGCAGCCTGATGCCGTTCTCTCAATAGATACATTCCGTCCATCGGTGGCAAGAATGGCGGTGGAGGAATTTGGAGCGGCAATAATCAATGACGTATCCGAAGGTGGAGTGACCGGAGTGGTCGATACTCCAATGGAGAATACCGGCGCCGAGATACCAGAGATATTCCGCGAAGTGGCACGTCTGAAAGCCACTTATATCCTTATGTCGGTACAGCCTACGCTGGAACTCACCGTCTCTCATTTCCTCAAGAAGATAAAGATGCTCAATAATCTCGGTCATAAAGACATCATCCTCGACCCTGGTTACGGTTTCGGAAAGGACGTCATCGACGGCAATTTCGCTCTCCTTGCCCGTCAGCAGGAATTGAAAGATACCTTCAAATTGCCTCTTCTCGTGGGTGTTTCACGTAAGAGAATGATATGGCAGCTCGTCGGAGGCACTGCTTCCGATGCCCTCAACGGCACTACTGCCGTCAATATGCTTGCCCTTGAGCATGGTGCAGACATCCTTCGCGTGCATGATGTGAAGGAGGCTGTCGAGGCTGTGATGATTTATAACAAGATGAAGAGCCAGGAATAAGACCCCTTCAGTGGAAAATGAAGAATGTAGAATGAAGAATGTAGAATTCGGATTACGTTCTTCGGCTTGCGGTTTCCCAACCGCGTCAGCGCGATTTTTCACTTTTCACTCTTCACTCTTCACCAAAAGAAACGTAACTCCCATTCTTAATTCTTCATTCTTAATTCTTCATTTAATAACACTTTTCACTTTAAACTTTTAACCCCCTCTTTCTCCACAATGTTTGATTTTGCGATAATAGATGCGATAGACATATTTCTTGTAGCATTGCTGCTCTACTATACTTACAGGTTCATGCGTGATTCCAAGTCGCTGAACGTGTTTATAGGCATCTTTGTCTTCGTCATCATCTGGCTTTTCGTGAGCCGGGTGCTCGAGATGCGTCTGCTCGGAGCCATCCTCGACAAGTTTGTCGGAGTGGGTTCGCTTGCCATTATCGTCCTCTTTCAGGATGAGATACGCAAGTTTTTCAATAATCTCGGAGCGCAAAACCGTCTGAAGAGCTTCCGCAAACTCTTCGGTTCGGCAAAGAAAGAAGACAAGATGGATCGCGAGGCTGTAATGCCTATCGTCATGGCTTGCCAGAGTATGGCACGCTCTAAGGTGGGTGCCCTTATCGTAATCGAGCGAAACAGCAGTCTCGATGACATTGTGATGACGGGTGATACCATCGATGCAAATATCAATCAGCGACTTATAGAGAATATATTCTTCAAGAATTCACCGCTTCATGACGGCGCAATGATAATCAGTAAGAAGCGCATCAAGGCTGCAGGATGTATCCTGCCTGTGAGCCATGACCTCGACATTCCACGCGAATTGGGACTCCGTCACCGCGCAGCAATGGGAATGTCGCAGGAGAGTGACGCCATCTGTATCGTCGTGTCAGAAGAGACTGGACGCATCTCAACAGCGATAAATGGCAACTTCCGCTTGCGACTCTCAGCAGAAAGCCTGGAGAGCATCCTTGCCGATGAAATGGCGAAGTAAGACGAAGTGAATGCCAATTACGCGCGTATAATAAAGAGGAAAAGAGAAAAAAAAGTGAAATGCCTTTGCAGTTCACTTTTTTTTGTGTACTTTTGTAAACTATTTCAGAGTACTTAATGACACTGACTTACACTTATCAATCATAAATCTAAAACAAACTATGAGTTTAATTGAACAAATCATTGCGCGTGCTAAAGCAAACAAGCAGCGCATCGTGCTCCCAGAAGCTGAAGAGGAGCGCACTCTTACTGCTGCAGACAAGGTGCTGGAGCAAGGTATTGCAGACCTTATTCTTATCGGTAACCCAGAGAAGGTGGCTGCCCTCGCTAAGGAAAAGGGACTTACACACATCGGTGAGGCTACACTTATCGACCCTGAAAACTGTGAGAAGTCTGAGGAATATGCACAGCTCCTCGCTGAGCTTCGTAAGAAGAAGGGCATGACTATCGAGAAGGCTCGTGAGCTCGTGAAGAACCCTCTCTACCTCGGATGTATGATTATCAAGACAGAAGGCGCTGACGGACAGATCTCAGGTGCTCTCTCTACTACAGGCGACACTCTCCGTCCTGCTCTCCAGATCATCAAGACAGCTCCTGGCATCTCTTGCGTAAGCGGCGCTATGCTGATGATTACAGAGACTCCTCAGTATGGTGAGAACGGCGTTCTTATCGTAGCTGACGTAGCTGTAACTCCAATGCCTGATGCTAATCAGCTCGGTCAGATTGCTGTTTGCACAGCTCATACTGCTAAGTCAGTGGCTGGTATCGCTGAGCCACGTGTCGCAATGTGCTCTTTCTCTACAAAGGGTAGCGCATCACACGAGGTAGTAGATAAAGTCGTTGAAGCTACAAAGATTGCTAAGGAGCTCGATCCAACACTCAAGATTGACGGTGAACTCCAGGCTGACGCAGCTCTCGTACCATCTGTTGCTGCTAAGAAGGCTCCAGGCTCTGAAATCGCTGGTAAGGCTAACGTACTCGTATTCCCTAACCTTGAGGTAGGCAACATCAGCTATAAGCTCGTTCAGCGTCTCGGTAACGCTATCGCTATCGGTCCTATCCTCCAGGGTATCGCTCGTCCTGTAAACGACCTCAGCCGCGGTTGCTCAGTAGAAGACATCGTAAACCTCGTTGCCATCACTGCTTGCCAGGCTATGGACGCTAAGTAGATTTATTAAATGAAGAATGAAGAATGAAGAATGAAGAATAGAAAGTTACAATCGTCTGAATATGGAAACTAATTATAAACGTGAAGGTTCTGTGCTGCATGTCAAGAGCTATGCTTTTGCAGTAAGAATCGTAAATATGTTTCTGCATTTGTCCAATACGGACTGGCGACTTGCAACTCTCTATAAACAAGTACTTCGTTCTGGCACTTCTATTTCGGCTAATGTGCATGAATCGGAATTTGCCCAAAGTTCTTTGGACTTCATTTCAAAACTATCAATTTCCCTTAAGGAAGCCAATGAGACAATGAATTGGCTAAATCTGCTAAAAGATACTGGCTATATGACTCAAAAGGAGTTTGACAGTATGGCAAAGGATTGTAGCGAACTCATTGCTTTGCTTGTGGCTTCCATCAAAACAAAAAAACAAAATATTAACCCAATAAAAGTGAATGAAGCCTTTGTAGATGATGAGGACTTACCTTTTAAGGTATAAATAAGAGTAAAAGGTAACTCATATTCTTCATTCTACATTCTTCATTCTTCATTTTCTAAGATGAAGATTTTAGTTTTAAACTGCGGTTCTTCGAGCATCAAGTATGCTCTCTACAACATGGATGATCACTCAGTGATGACATCTGGTGGCGCTGAGCGCGTAGGTCTTGACAACGCATTCGTGAAGGTGAAGCTCGCTAACGGCGAGAAGAAGCAGATCATGCACGACATTCCAGAGCACACTGAAGGCGTTAAATTCATTTTCTCTCTCCTCACTGATCCAGAAATCGGCGTTATCAAGTCTCTCGACGAAATCGATGCTGTAGGTCATCGTATGGTGCATGGTGGTGAGAAATTCGCTAACTCTGTAGTCATTACTCCTGAAGTTATCAAGGCTTTCATCGAGTGTTCCGACCTCGCTCCTCTCCACAACCCAGCAAACCTCAAGGGCGTAAACGCTGTTAGCGAGTTGATGCCAAACCTCCCACAGGTTGGTGTATTCGACACTGCATTCCATCAGACCATGCCTTCTAAGGCTTATATGTATGCCGTTCCTTACGAGTTGTACGAGAAGTATGGCGTTCGTCGCTATGGTTTCCACGGCACATCCCACCGCTATGTAAGCAAGCGCGCTTGCGAATTCCTCGGCATACCACAGGAAGGCTGCAAGATGGTTACTGCTCATATCGGTAACGGTGGCTCTCTCGCTGCTGTCGTTGACGGCAAGTGTGTAGATACTTCTATGGGTCTTACTCCGCTTGAGGGTATCATGATGGGCACACGCTCTGGCGATATCGACGGTGGTGCTATCACTTTCATCCAGAAGAAGCTCGGTCTTGACGCTGACGGTATCTCTAATCTCCTCAACAAGAAGTCTGGTGTATTTGGTCTTTGCGGCTACTCTGACATGCGTGACGTAGAGAATGCTGTGGCAGAACGCGATCCAAAGGCTATGATAGCAGAGGAATCTTACTTCTATCGCATCAAGAAGTACATCGGTGCTTACGCTGCTGCAATGGGCGGTATTGACGTATTGGTATTCACTGCAGGTGTTGGTGAGAACCAGGCTTCTATGCGTGAAGGCACTTGCGAGGGTCTTGAGTTCATGGGAATCAAGATTGACAAGGAGCTTAATGCTACTATTCATGGTAAGGAGGCTCTCATTTCTACTCCTGACTCTAAGGTTAAGGTTGTCGTAATTCCTACTGATGAGGAACTTATGATTGCTAAGGACACAATGGAACTCATACAGAAGTAAACTCCAACATACCTCTAATCAAGAAGATTATAATATGATAATGACTGGTGATAAGAGCGTTAATGCGCCCATATCGCCAGTCATTTTTTGGGCTTTTCTTATTCTTTTCTTTGGATTTCTCGATAAAATATTGTAGATTTGCAGATAGTACCAAATTATGGTGGATTATGACAGAGAAGAACAATAGAATGATAGACCGCTGCTATATAGAAGTGACGAATACATGCAATCTCAACTGTGACTTCTGCCCCAAGCATAAGAGGGAGAAAAGACAGTTGACAGCAGAGGAATTTGACCTTCTGACCGATAAAATCCAGGGAAAAGTATGCTTTCTCTATTTTCATCTGATGGGCGAACCGTTGCTTCATCCCCTTCTTCCGCATTTTATTTCCACTGCACGAGAAAAGGGCTTCAAGACAGTTCTAACATCGAATGGCACCCTACTCCATCGTGCCCTCGACCTTATCGACACGCTTCCACACAAGATACAGCTCTCACTGCATTCACACGAGAGCAATGCCAAGGGCAGATTGGCAGAATACATAGATGAAGTGATGCACTTCTCCACCCTTGCGGCAGAGAGAGGCACCTGCATGGTGCTGCGACTTTGGAATCAGGGAGGTAGGGATAAGGAGAATGAAGAAGTGATGCGCCTCATCGAGCACTACGTACCGAAGCCCTGGAAGGAGCGTCCTGACGGCTATCGTCTCTGTGAAAATATCTATCTTGAGTTCGATAGGAAGTTTGAATGGCCTGAAGCAAAAGCCGAACAGCCCGTTTCTTCCGACCAAGAAGAGAAGAAACAACTATATTGCAAAGCACTAATCAAGCAAATCGGAGTGCTTGCCGACGGCAGTCTCGTGCCATGTTGCCTCGATCATGACGGTGACATCATCCTCGGAAACCTGCTCCATCAGTCGCTCGAAGAGATACTTTCATCGCCCCGAGCGCAAGCTCTTATCGATGGTTTCCGCCATCACACTGCCACAGAATCCCTCTGTCAGAACTGCGAATCAGCTTTAGCTCGAAACAGTTTCAGAGGAAAAGCGAGGCGATAGGTTTGGTCGCTTGATTATCAAACGTTAAACCCAAAGAAACAAAAGCCTAATAGCAACAGTCATAATGTGCTCATTTTTTACTTATAGCACAATTTATGCGTCGATAAAAGAAGAAAAAGCGATACAGGAATCTTCTTGAAAATTCCTGTACCGCTTATGTTCTGCACTTTAGACCGACTAACAAACGATTAGTATTCTTCCTCGTCGAAGAGGAAGTCGTCTTTTGTAGGATAGTCTGGCCATATATCTTCTATGGATTCATAGACGTCACCTTCGTCTTCTATCTCTTCGAGATTCTCTATTACCTCCATTGGCACGCCGGAACGGAGTGCGTAGTCGAGGAGTTCCTCCTTGGTAGCAGGCCATGGAGCGTCTTCCAATTTTGATGCTAATTCAAGTGTCCAATACATAATATTATTTTTTTAGTTCTTTTTTTGTTTTTTCGGGCGCAAAGATACTGTTTTTTTTGTTATCTGCAAGTCATTCTCTGTTTTTTTTATATTATTTAGGAAAAGAACTTACAGTTTACGGTGTCTTGGGCTCTTTGACTCACTATTTTTTAACCCAAATCGGTCATTAGAGACTAAACAGATTTTGTTTTATTGTCGAGCAGATTGGCTGTATTTGTAACGCAGGCGTAGCGGGCTACGTCAAGTTACAAAAACAGGCAAGATGCCGACAAGAAAATAAAATCTGTTAGGAAACAACACAATAGCAAGAGTTTTTGAACATTGTGGTCTAATGACCGATTTGGGTTTAATAGAAATTCACGATATGCGCTTCTCCATATCTGCCTGCATCATGGAATGCGAAGCCTATGTAGTGGAGGTCGTAAGCTATGATATTGGGGCGCTGAAGGAGGGCTTTCCATTCCTCTCTACCCTCTTTTCTTATGTCGGCAATGATGATGAGAGGCGATGGTGGCGCTGATGCGACGTAGGGGATGATACGGCTTTTGTGGCATCCGAGGCGCAAGGCACGGTGCATCATCGGCGTCATTGGTCCGCTTGTGGCTATGCTTTCCGCTTGGGCATAGTTGCTTATCCTGAGCAGTAGCTTTGCTATCTTCCTCTCCATCCATGCTGACTTGCGGCTGCCAGCGAGGAGTTCTGGGTAGAGACTGTAGTCGCCGTGCTCATAGATTACTTCGCGTACGAAGGCGTAGTCGGTGGGCGACTGCACTCCATATCCTGCGCAATGCCTTATCCTACTGAGGAATATGATGGGCAGGGCTATGGCATCGAGCGCTGTCCAGCGGTAGATGGCGAGTGTGGGATTATCTTCTTCTGCCTTCATTTCTTCTTCTTTTTCTTGGCTTCCTGCTCTGCCGACTTCTGTGCGGCAGTCTTCAGTTCGGGATATGTGATGCGTGTGTGATAGTTTGTCTTGAGACGTTCTATGATGACACGCTTTGCCACAGAGATGTCATGGAATGTGATTGGACAGTCGAGGAAGAATCCGTCTGCCACGATACCATCGATGACGCGATTGACCAGTTCGGTGATGCTCTCCTCTGTATAGTCCTTCAGCGAGCGTGACGCAGCCTCTACGGAGTCTGCCATCATGAGAATTGCCTGCTCGGTAGTGAATGGATTAGGTCCTGGATATGTGAAAGGAGCCTTGTCCACCTCCTCATCGGGATGGGCATTCTTGTACGTGATGTAGAAGTATTTTGTCATTCCTGCGCCATGATGAGTCATGATAAAGTCGATAATCTCATTAGGCAGTCCATATTTCTCTGCGAGGCGCTTTCCTTCCTTGACGTGATTTATGATGATGCGTGCGCTCTCCTGTGGTGTCATGTGGTCGTGAGGATTGATGTCCTTCTGGTTTTCGGTGAAGAAGGAAGGATTGGATATCTTACCTATATCATGATAAAGCGCGCCTGTACGCACGAGAAGACTGCGTGCGCCTATCTTCTGCGCTATGTCGGCAGCGATGTTACTGACCGTGATGCTATGCTGCATCGTTCCGGCAGACACTTCCGAGAGTCGGCGCAGGAGGTCCTTATTGATGTCTGAAAGCTCAAAGAGCGTCACGGCGGAGGTAAATCCGAAGGCTTTCTCCACTACGTACATCAATGGATAGGATGTAAGAAGCAAGACTCCACAGAATATGAAATGCGACACTTCGCCTGGCGACAGATGCCAGTCTTCGCCTGGTTGGGTGAGCTTGAGTGCCTGATATACTATCAGTCCGGCGGCGCAGGTGGTGACGGAAGCGGTGAACACCTGCGAGCGCTTTGACAGTTCGCGGAGCGAGAAGATGGAGACGAGACCGCTGACCACCTGCACTATCACGAAGATAAATGGCTGACTGAGCGCCAGCGCCGCTATGAGCACCATCGTGATATGCGCTATAAAGGCTGTGCGCGAGTCGAGGAAGATGCGTATGAACATCGGCAGCATGGCGAGCGGGAGGATGTAGATGTAATGCTGGCTATACTGATATGTGAGCGACACGAGCACTGGAAAGAGCACTATAAGGAAATAGACCATGGCGAGCGAGCGCGGTTTGCGGAAGTAGTCGCCACGGAAGAGGTGCAGATAGATGGTAAAGACGGAGAGCAGCATGATGATAATCAGTGCGCGTCCTATCATGGTGGTGGAACGGCTCATCAGTGATTCATTCTTCTCCATCTCTGCGGAATATGTGGCAAGTGCTTTTACTATGATTGGCGTTGCCACCTGTCCACGATCGACGATGCACTCTCCCTTCTTGAATTCTGCCTCATGCTTGGTGATAGTGGACGTGAGATTTTCTATATCTGCCTGACATTGAGCTTTATCATAGATAAGGTTTTCCTTCAGATAATAATCGATATTACACTTCTGGAGCATATTTCTCGCATAGTTCATCTGAGGGTCTTTGAAGAAGCTCTCATAGGCTTTGAGCGGAGTGTAAAACTCGGTGCAGAGTATTTTTCTGTTGGTGTTGCCTCGCTTGAAATTGATTACAGCCAATGTGTCGCGCGTTATCCTGGCGTAATCTTCTGACGGCATGATGCCGACATTGTATATCTCGCGCAGTTTGGCTGTGACGGAGTTGACGAAAGACTTTGGCAGTCCCTCGATACCGTTTCTGTATTTCGACTGGAAGCGTTTGATGTATCTATTGCCTATCTCATCATTTATCTCGTAATATGGCACGAAATACTGCATCGCGGAATCGACCTGTGCCTGATAGGTTATGGAGTCCTTTGGCACGTCAAAGTCTATTCCGGCAGTGACTGGTTCCTTCAGCCATACTGAGTTTTCCTTCACTTCATAGTTGGGCACGGATTTCTTTGGCATCGCCAGTACGATTATTACCGTCGAAACCAATATGATAAGGAAGCGCAGCAGATACGCTTGCCATCTCTTCTGTCCTTCTGTGGAATATCTTGTTGACATTATCTTTTTGCGTTTTTCTTTTTGACAAAAGCCGATGATTATAGGGTGGCTCTGTTACTTCTGGGTGCGAAAATACTAAAAAATAATTGGATAAGAGAGAAAAAACAGGAAAAAGTTCGCTTAAATGGGGAGAAAATGTTAATTTTGCACGGAAAATAATTAAATTAGAGGTAGTACGCTCTATGAGTGTGCTGTAAAATCGACTAATAGATAGACATGGAAAGAAAAGTAAGAGTGCGCTTTGCGCCAAGCCCTACCGGTGCTCTTCACATCGGCGGAGTACGTACTGCATTGTATAATTACCTCTTTGCCCGTCAGCATGGCGGTGACCTCATCTTCCGTATCGAGGACACTGACTCCCATCGCTTCGTGCCAGGAGCTGAGGAATACATCATCGAGTCATTCAAATGGCTCGGCATCAAGTTTGATGAAGGTGTAAGCTTCGGAGGCGAACATGGTCCTTACCGCCAGAGCGAGCGTAGGGATATATACAAGAAATACGTCAAGCAGCTTATTGATGCAGGCAAAGCGTACATCGCATTCGACACTCCGGAAGAGCTCGAGGCCAAGCGCAGCGAGATACAAAACTTCCAATACGACGCAAAGACTCGCCTTCAGATGCGCAATTCTCTCAGCCTCAGCAAGGAAGAGGTGGACCAGCTCATCGCTGACGGCAAGCAGTATGTAGTGCGTTTCCTTATCAATCCGGGCAAGGAAGTGCTCGTCAATGACCTCATCCGCGGCGAGGTGCGCATCAAGACCGACATCCTCGACGACAAAGTGCTATACAAGAGCGCTGACGAGCTCCCTACTTACCATCTCGCCAATATCGTGGACGACCACCTCATGGAGGTCTCTCACGTCATCCGTGGCGAGGAATGGCTCCCAAGTGCGCCTCTCCACGTGCTTCTCTATGAGGCTTTCGGATGGGCTGACACTATGCCTCAGTTTGCTCACCTCCCTCTCCTGCTCAAGCCGGAAGGTAAGGGAAAGCTCTCCAAGCGTGATGGCGACCGTCTCGGATTCCCTGTTTTCCCATTGGAATGGCACGACCCTAAGACTGGAGAAGTAAGCTCTGGATACCGTGAGAGCGGATATTTCCCAGAGGCAGTGGTCAATTTCCTCGCACTTCTCGGATGGAATCCTGGCACCGAACAGGAGATTTTCTCTCTCGATGAACTCGTAAAGGCTTTCGATATTTCTCACTGCTCTAAGGCTGGTGCTAAGTTCGATTACAAGAAAGGACAGTGGTTCAACCATGAGTATATCCTCATGAAGAGCCCTGAAGAGATTGCTGAGCTCTTCGCTCCTATCGTGGCTAACAACGGCGTAGAGGAGTCTATGGAGCGCATTACCAAGGTGGTGGCTATGATGAAGGACCGCGTCAATTTCGTCAGCGAGCTCTGGGCACTCTGCTCTTTCTTCTTCATCGCTCCGATGGAGTATGACGAGAAGACCGTCAAGAAGCGCTGGAAGGAAAATTCTGCCGCTGTAATGACCGAACTGGCTGACGTCCTCGTGGGCATCGAAGACTTCTCTGTTGAGGGTCAGGAGTCTGTAGTAATGGCTTGGGTGGAAAGCAAGGGCTATAAGCTCGGAGACGTAATGAACGCTTTCCGCCTCACTCTCGTAGGCGAAGGCAAGGGACCTGGAATGTTCGACATTTCCGCTTTCCTCGGTAAGGAAGAGACCATCGCCCGCATGAAGCGCGCAATCGAGAAGTTGGGCTAAAGGAAATCGTGATGTATAATATTATAATACTCATTTACCTTACAGGCGTCGCCATTGCCAGCTTCTTCAGCAAGAAGGTGAAGATGATGTGGCAAGGCGAGAAGAAAGCCATACGTACGATTAGGGAGAAAATGGACCCTAACGCTCGATACGTATGGTTTCATGCCGCCTCTTTGGGTGAATTTGAACAAGGACGTCCCATTATCGAGCGATTCAGAAAGGAGCGTCCGGAATTCAAAATCCTCCTCACGTTCTTCTCGCCATCTGGCTATGAGGTGAGAAAGAATTACGAGGGGGCTGACATCATCTGCTATCTTCCTCTCGACACCCCACACAATGCACGCAGATTCCTGCGCACCATACGACCTGAAATGGCGTTCTTCATCAAGTATGAGTTCTGGTATAACTACCTCCATATCTTGCGCCACCGCAATATTCCAGTCTATAGCGTCAGCTCCATCTTCCGTCCCAACCAGATTTTCTTCCGTTGGTATGGCAGACAGTACGGCAAAGTGCTGAAATGCTTCACACGATTCTTCGTGCAGAATGAGCGCTCTCGCGAACTGCTCGCCAAGATTGGCATCCATGATGTCACCGTCAGTGGCGACACTCGCTTCGACCGCGTGCTCTCCATCAAGGAGCAGAGCAAGGAACTTCCTATCGTTTCCGCTTTCCTCGATGGCAAGAATGGCTTCGTGGCAGGAAGCAGTTGGCAGCCTGATGAAGAGATTTTCATCCCTTATATGCTCCAGAACAATCCTGACTGGAAGCTCATCATCGCTCCACACGTCATTGATGAAGATCATCTCAAGCAGATTGAGGCACTTCTCGAAGGCAAGAAAGTGATACGCTATACTGATGCAAGCGACGCATGGGAGTCGGCAAATGAAGCACAAAGAGACGCCCTCAGCAAGCGGCTGGCAGAGGCTGATGCTATTATAATCAACTGCTTCGGTCTCCTCTCCAGCATCTATCGCTATGGTAAAGTGGCTTATGTAGGCGGAGGCTTCGGTGTCGGCATCCATAATGTGCTCGAAGCAGCGGTATGGGGAATGCCTGTCATCTTCGGTCCAAACCATGAACGCTTCCAGGAAGCAGTGGCATTGATAGCAGAAGGTGGAGGATTCAGCATCAGCGATGCTCACGATTTCGAAATCTTCATGTGCAAATTCTCCAGAGACCCTAAAGCCCTGGCGGAAGCGAGTCGCAAAGCTGGCGAATACGTCAAGTCGCAGTCCGGTGCCACAGACGCCGTCATGAGCGTGGTTTAGAGCAATCCCTCTTCCCCCTTTTCTAAAGCAAGTCGCCACCGTGTCAGCCGCGTTACCGGCTGATATTACCAGAGGAATAGCGCGCCCCCACAGCCAGGATTGTCCCATTTTCCCGTATTTATCCGAAGCAAGGAAAATGCCTCCGCAACATACTGACATTCAAGTCATTGCAAAAGCATAGCTTTTAGGCTGTAAAAGCATAGATATTACAGCCTGAAAGCTATGCTTTTGCATTGTAATATCTATGCTTTTAGGGAGTTAACATAAAGCTCTAAAGCAGCCAAAGGAGAAAAAGAGAGGTTGGAACGTAAACAGTTGGGAATGAGCAGATTTGCACAAAGTTGCCAAATCGGCATAAAGCAAGCGAGTGAGGAATATTGAAGTAGTTCAGTTACTAAATCGTGAGC
>OQVP01000545.1_pt1 | contig 14489 bp, 10 predicted proteins | sample 1691541 | NCBI WGS metagenome assembly OQVP01 (sample SAMN03418258, study PRJEB22391) | human gut metagenome | biome: human-gut; feature: organic feature; material: feces | host: Homo sapiens | place: Tanzania | collected 2013-01 | reverse complement strand
GTCAAGGCTTGATGAAAGGAGAGAATACAAGCCATTGCTCCAGTTTCCTTTTCCTTCAGCTCCCTCGGTGGTATATTTCAGCTGTACGGTCTTATCTTTTTCTCCTGGGGTATAGATTTTCAATCCCTCAACGGTAAGATGTGCCTCGTAGTTCAGAGCCTTGATGGTGTAGATAACACTAGTTCCCTCAATGGCAGATGTAACATTGGCTTGGGTATTGTCGCTCATCCAGGCAATGAGTTCAGGCACCTTGGTGTAGGTGTTTCCAGAAAGCGTATAAGAACCCTTGTTGTCTTTAAGTTCCTGGAGTGCCTCTGCTGGAAGAGAGAGACCATCCACCTTTGCACTTGTCAAGGTAATGGTTGCATTAGGGTCATAATCTGCACGTTTGGTTACTCGCAGGTTTTCGAAGTCCATGAAGTATTTGCCTGTAGGGGTAAAGGAAAGTTTCATGGTCTTCACGCCCTTGCTCAGCGGATTACTAATTGGCATCGCCACCTCTTTTCCGTAACCTTTTGCCATGTCTTTGGTGATGGTGATGTTCTGGTTTACTTCATCTGCTCCTGTCTTGGCGTCGGTGATGGTGACATTCATGACTCCTCCTGAGCTAAAGTTCATCGCCATGCAGAGACTATAGTAGGCTTGCTCTGTTACGTTGATGTCATAGCTGCACCAGCTGCCATTTACGATGTACCCCACTTTGTAGCCGCCTTCGGAAGTTGCATTTGCAAGGGGCATGTTTTTGCTACTATAAGTACCATCTTTCAGGTTGATGTAGCTTCCCACATCAGTAGGGCTGCTTGCGCCCCACGTGCTCACTTGTCCGATGATTGCCAGAATCAGGACAAGTAGAAATCTCATTGATTTGTTCATTTTGTTAAGTTATTAAATGTTCTATTAAATGTTCTGTAAAAGAGGAGCTAAGGCGTTGCCGCCTCAACTCCCGTTAATTGAATACGGCTTATGGCCGCCCATTTTGATAGGTTTTGATATAATGTTTCTTAATTAAATTGAATATAATGTTTCTTATTAAAATTGGTTCGATGTTCGTTTCTGTGCTGCAAAATTACGGACTATTTAAAAAGGATAGGTGGTAAAATTATAAAAAAAGAGGGATAATTTTGTTGTTTTATACGTTTTTTACTACCTTTGCAGACAAATTCACTAATTTATGAGAATGAGTCGATACATACTTATCATATTGTTCACCCTGTTGTCTGCCATAGACATGGCAGGCAAGGAAGTGATGCGCTATCGCCGTTACACCACGACGGATGGATTGTTGCAGAATTATGCCACCACCTTCGCCCAGGATAAGGACGGATACATCTGGATTGGTTCCCGGTCGGGACTCTGCCGTTTCGACGGAAATCAGTTTGTTCCCTTCAATCGTACTGCCGACGGCAAGAAGATTGGATGGGTGCGACGGATTCGTGTGGATAAGGACGGGCATACCTTGCTGATGAAAATCAACAATGATAAGTTTGCCTCCTATCATCCGGCTACCCGTACGCTTACTCTTTTGTCCGAAAAGATAGAACTGGGTGACCAGAAATTGCCTGCTGATGTGTTCCGCTATGGCGACAAAGGAGTGATTCTTCACCATCATGGCGAGGAACACATGATAGCCTACATGGGTGCAACCCCATCGGAAATCATGCATTGCGAGAATTTCATCGACAGGCAGGGAAACATCTGGGCCAGCTTTGACAATGCCGTCTATCAGATTACCTTCTCGAAGGCTGACTATCTTATATATAAAAAGGTGGGAGATGCTGCCGGTACGGATTTCACGGGAGATGTAAGATGCATCGCCCGCCTGAAGGATGGCAGCTTCCTGGTGGGAACGAAAGCTCGCCAGTTGATCCGCTATGCCAAAGACGGTACTTTCATGGGATTTGTCAATCCGCAGGGAAAGATGCAGCCCCAGGCTACGGAGTTCCTGGGTTCTGCCTATAACGTACAGCAGGATGGTTATGGAAGGTTGTGGATGGGCTTACGTGATGACGGACTGGTTTGTATCGACAAGCCATTTACCAGTCAGCAGAAACTGTATCATTATCGGAATCAAGACACACCGCGCCTTCCGATGAATCAGGTCTTTGACCTCCATTTCTCTGCCAAGACGGGGTGGCTCTGGATTGCTACCTGGGGAAATGGCATCGTCTTCATCGACACCCAGTCGCCGAAGTTGAACCTGAATTCCCTTTCCGCATCCATCAGAAATGTGGACCGGTCGGAACTGGTGAAGGTGCGACGTATCCAGGAACTGGGTAATACCATAGCGGTGAGCACTACCTCAGGCATTTTCCTGTATACTCAAAGAGGCAAACTGATTTCCCGTATCGGCGACATCGATGTCTCGGGCATTGTTCGTGTGGGCAACCAGCTCTATGTGGGTGCCTACAGCCAGGGTGCTTTCCTGGTAGATAAGGATAATCAGCTGCAGCAGATTGAGATTCCTGGTCTGGGAGATTGCATTCATTCCATCCAAGCCTGTCGGGGCAATCAGGTGTTGTTCACGAATCCAGATGGTCTGATCTTGTATGATACCCAGCGTGGAAGCGTCAGATATTTCGACCATAGTTATTTCGGCGAAGATGTGGCTTTCAGCGAGATTCAGCCTCGTGTAGAAAAGGGTATGCTGATAACGGGTCTGAAGGATGGAATCCTGCAGTTGCAGTTGGGTGCTCATCCTTCTCATTCTTCTTTCCGTCCCACTCTCCTGATTCCTAATGCCGGAGCTTCGGTGAGCATGGGTGGCGAACTGATAGTCAATCCTACGGTTATCGACTATCGTGTTCCACGCACGGTGAGCTATGCCTGGCGCAACAAGGGTGACAGCACCTGGCATTATCTGACGGGTGGAAAGGATGAGATTTCCCTTTCGTGGACTCTGCCTGGAAAGCACGTCGTGGAGTTCAGAAGCACGGATGCCATGGGATTCTGGGTGGATCAGATTACCGAAGCCGAGTTCTATGTTGTCCCTTCCTGGTGGCAATGTTGCATTCTGGTATTGTTGGTAGCGGCACTCGTGGTGATAGCCTGCCTGGTATGGAAGGTGCAGCATCCTAAGCTGATTACCACCTCGGATACCACAGTGGATACGGCGCAGGACATCTTCCCTTCTACTCCTGATGTGACTCCTTACGACCGCCAGTTGGCGCAACGCCTGGTGGATTGCATAGAGCAGCATATCGACAATCCGGATTATGATGTTGAAAAACTGGGTAATGACATGGGTATGAGCCGTTCGCAGCTGTATTCACAATGCAAGGATACCCTGGATAAGACGCCTGCCGCATTCATCCTGGAGATACGCATGAAGCGTGCCATGCAGTTGATGGAAACGCATGATCTGCGTGTCAACGAGATTGCTTACCGGGTGGGATTCACCGACCCGAAATACTTTGCCAAGGTGTTTAAAAAACGAGTTGGTGTATCGCCTACGCAATATTCTCAGCAATTCAGGTCTTCGAAATAGTTATAGGATTCAGGTCTTCAAAACAGCAAAAGTAAGATAATGACAAGAAATAGTAATATCTTCTATCACCTCGTCGCCTTCCTCACGGTGGCGATATGGGGTACCACCTTTGTAGCTACCAAGGTGTTGATGCTCAATGGGCTTTCGCCAGCCCAGATCTTCACCTTGCGCTTTTCTATCGCCTACGTGCTGATGCTCTGCTTCAACCATCGCCGCATCTTTGCCGACTCGTGGAAGGATGAGGCCAAGATGGCGCTGCTGGGCATTACGGGCGGTTCGCTCTATTTCTACAGCGAGAACGAGGCGATGAACTTCACCACCACCACGAATACTTCGCTCATTGTGTGCTCCTGTCCGCTCTTTGCCACCCTGCTGGTGCGCATGGTCTATAAGGATTCCTCCCGCATCCACATCGTGCAGCTGCTCGGTTCGCTGCTGGCTTTTGTGGGAATGATCATCGTGGTGCTGAACGGCAGATTTGTGCTCCATCTCTCTCCGGTGGGCGATGCCCTGGCATTCACGGCTTGCATGTGCTGGGCTATTTATTCGCTGCTGATGAAATCGGTGAGCAATCATTATGGGGCGGCATTCATCACCCGAAAAGTGTTCTTCTATGGTGTGCTGACCATCCTGCCGTATTATCTCTTCATTCCGGGATTCCCACCGATAGAAGTCTTCAGCCGTCCGCAGGTATTCGGCAACCTTATCTTCCTGGGCTGTCTCGCCTCCATGATCTGTTTCCTCACCTGGAACTGGTGCATCTCGAAACTGGGAACGGTGAAGGCTACCAACTGGGTGTACTTCAACCCCATCACCACCATGATATTTGCTTCGTGGGTGCTCGACGAGAAAATCACCCCCTACTTCCTGGTGGGCGCCACCTGCATCCTGCTGGGCATGTATGTGGCAGACAAGAAAACCAGGGGAGAATCATAATCTTCCTGAAAAACCAACCTGAAAGCAAACAGACTTATGACAGAACTGAAAAAATATACCTGGCTATGGCTGATGGGATGCATGATGCTGCTGGCAGCGTGCTCTTCAGAGAAAAAGGAGGATGACTCCTGGTACAGACCCATCGATGAGTTTGTTACCCAGCATCAGCAGATGATGCAAAGCCAGCCCGACTCGATGATTCTGCAAATCAGAAATCTGAAATGCGGAGGCAAGCCGGAACTGGTAGAGCAATGGAAACGGCTAATCATGGCAAAATGCTGCTATCTGAAAGGCGCCGATCCGGAATGTCAGGCACTTATCGACTCGGTGAACGGTTTTTGCCGCCAGCATCCCGACCAGGAAACCACCTTCAAGATACAGTCGTATGCCGACAACCTGCAGGGTGTGCTGCTGCAGGCGGTGGGCAAGCGGGAACCTGCCCGCACTTATTACATCAAGGCTTACCGGGAATTGATGAAACTGGATCATCACAATGATGCCATCGATATCTGTATCAATATCGCCGATGCTTCCAGGCAGTTGGGTAAGCTGGCGGATGCATCCTCGTGGTATCGCCGTGCCAATTTCCTGGCAGATTCCCTGAATCTGCATGAGGCTCAGAACAGTATTCTGGCAGGATTGGGACAGGTGTATAACGACCTGCGCAACTATCAGTTGGCGCATTTCTATTTCCGCAAGGCAGAACGCCAGTATCCGCCCCGGAATCCGAAGGATGCCCATTTCTTCTACAACAGTTGGGGAAATGTGTATAGCAGTCAGGAAAAGCCGTCTGAGGCTTTGAAGTGCTTTCTGAAGGCACAGAAGGCAACCCTGCAGATGGGACAGCCTTTCATGACGGCAGTGGTGGATGCCAATCTGGGACAGACCTATCTGGAACTCAACCGCCTGGATTCTGCCCAGAAATATCTGGCTAATACCACGAAGTTCTTCTTCGTGCAACCCAACATGCAGAACGACCTGCAATTCTATATTGATGGCTTGAATGCCGCCCTGGCGCTGAAGCAGAACCGCCTGGACAAGGCTTCGGCGATATTGAGCAAGCCATACGACCTCTCGAAGATGTCGCCCAACTACCTTTATCTCTACCACAAGGGATGGGCTGATCTTTATGAGCGAAAGGGACAGTTTGCCAAGGCTTTGCAATATCAGAAACTGATGAAGCAATACGATGACTCGCTGCGCAACGCCACGATGGTATCGAATGTGCAGGAGAACGAGCTGCGATTCAAGCAGGATACTGCCATCGTTCGCCGCGACCTGACTCTTCAAAGTACGCAGGCAGAGGCAAAGTCGTCCCGATTAATCCTGCTCCTGGTCATCGGTTTGCTGGTGGTGGGTGTGTTGGCGCTGGTGGTGTTCTATCGCTATAAGTCGTTGCGCCACAAGCATCAGCATCGGGAGGAGATGAACCGCATGATGGCGCTGAAGATGGAGAACGTGCGCAATCGCTTCTCGCCCCACTTCGTGTTCAACGTGCTCAATATCTTTATCTCTAATCTGCCAAAGGGTGTCAACGTGAAGCCGCTGCGTCTCCTGATACAGGTGCTCCGTGCCAATCTGCTTACCTGCGATCAGGTGGCTGTGAGTCTGGAGGATGAGTTGCAGATGGTGATGAGCTATTCGTCTCTTCGCCATGAAACCAATCCGTTGCTTCCGATGCCCCGTTTTGACATAGCCAAGGAGGTGGACATGACGCTGATGCTGCCTTCGATGATTCTCCAGATTCCTGTGGAGAATGCCCTGAAGCATGCTTTCGTGGGAATGGAGGAATCGGGAGAGAAGCTGCTGCTCGATGTGAAAGTCTGGATAGAAGACGGCATGCTCCGCATCGATGTCATCGACAATGGCTGTGGCGGTGTGGGTGCCGTGGCTGGCATGGGCACAAGGAAGACTAATGCTGCGGCAAGCACGGGCACGGGATTGAGAATCCTGAACAGTACCATCGAGATGCTCAATGCCGGAAATGCACGCAAAATGTATTTCAAGATGCAGAGCCGTGCGGGTACTGCTGATGACGGAAGTGACCGGCAGAAAGGAACGTGTGTAAGTATCGGAGTACCATGCGAATACGATTATAGCGTGTGCCAGTAGGGTGGGGAGACTCCTTTCGTAAATATGTAAAAAATGGAATAATATGCAAACGGATCAAGATAAAATCAAGGTAGTGATTGTGGATGATGAGCCACAGAGCATCCTGAGGTTGGAGAACGATCTGGCTGCCCTGGAAGATTTCGAGGTGATAGCCACTTCCTCTTCGGCGATGTCGGCAAAGACCTTGGTGATGAGCATGCAGCCCGATGTGCTGTTCATCGATGTAGAGATGCCTGGACAGACGGGTTTCGAGGTGTTGCAATCTCTGAGAGATGAGATGCCGATGGACCTCATCGTGGTGTTCTATAGCGCCTTCAACAAGTATATGATTGATGCACTGCGTGCTTCCGCCTTCGATTTCCTGCTGAAACCTTATCAGCAGGAGGAGCTGGAACTGGTGGTGGGACGCATCCGCCAGAAAATGGAAGGGGGAGATGGTTCGTCATCCTCTTCATTCTCTTCATCATCCTCTTCGTCCTCTTCTGAATCCCATCAGAATCCTCAGGATTTGATGGGCTTGAATGGCTTGTTGGGAACATCAGGTAAGCGCCTTGCCATTCAGACCATTTCGGGCTTGCTGATGGTGAAGCCCGACGAGGTGTTCTGCTGTACATTTGATGAGGATACCCGTCTATGGCATCTGAGGTTGGCTAACGGTCAGATTCATAAGTTGAAGAAGCAGACCACGGCGAAGGCAGTTCTCTCCCTGTCTCCATCGCTGGCTCAGGTTCGTCAGGATTGCATCATCAATCTCGACTACCTCATCAGCATCGAGAACTACACCCTTCGCTGCATCTTCTCTCCTCCCTTCGACCAGGAGAACATCACCGTTTCCCGCCGCTGCTACAAGGCGGTGAAGGAGAAGCTGGAGATATTGTAGGGATGTGGAAAATTAAAGTTAATATAGAAAAAGGTGGAATGATGTCCTCACCACCTATGTTCATTTAACCGCTTGTTCTTGAGGATAGACAAGCATGGAACTAACTGGTATGAAAAAGAATAATTTCTTATTGGTATCTTTTTTGGCTATGGCAATGACCTTTTTCATGGTGTCTTGCAGTAGCAGTGATGAACCTGATGTCCCAGGTACAGAGAATCCGGGTGGTGGCACAGAGAACCCTGGCGGAGGAAGTGATAATCCTGGCGGTGGTAGCGGAACGGCAGATATGACCGCCGCACAGGCCAAGCAGAGTCTGGAAGCTACAGCCCAGGAATTGTTGGGCAAGATGAACGTGAGTGATCTGCAGGAGTTCAAGAACATGATTGATGGTGTTGATTACGAAGATGACGATGCCGTGTCTCGTTGGTTCGAGGCATGTGGCGATGCTTCTGTGGTTTCAAGCAGCGACTATGGAACCAAATACCTGATCATTGCATCTAACTTCGTAGGAGAATTCACGCTTCAGAACGGAGTGTGGAAACAGACTCAGAAGGGTGGCGATCATCTTTCTTTCATCTTCAACGACAAGCAGGGCAACAAATGCGTGCTTACCTTGAAGGCTAGCAAAGAGGGTACGGAAATTCATCACGATTGCTTCGACGACGAGGATGGCTATTGGGATGGCTACAAGTGGCAGGAGTATAAAGACGAATATCGCCTTTTCTTGCCTAAGAAGATGGAACTTACTCTGACTAGAAATGGTGAGGTAAGAGCCATGACTACGCTTGAAACCCAGGTGAAGACCAGTGGTGAGATTGACCTGACCAAGGATGAGGTAGAGATTACCTCTACAACTCAGGTGGGCGCTTATAAGGTAGTGGTTAACAAGGCGGCTTTCAAGGCAGGAAAGTCGGCTGAGGCTAAGGCAACTGTCTCTAAGGGCAACGAAACGCTGATTATGGTTGCTGCCAGTGCCACGGGTTCTATCGGCAATGATTTGCAGGGATCTTACGGCAAGGTTTCTGTGTCGGTTGACATCTTGGGCAAGGCTAAGGTGATTGCTACGCTTTCGGATGTTGATCTGCTGATTCAAAACCTTGATAAAGCGGGCAGTAATGATGAAAACGAGGCGCAGTTTAAGCAGTATCTTGAGAATGCCAACAAGTTGATTGATGCCAAGTTATACCTCAACAACAGCTCAAAGAGCTGCTCTAAGGTTTATCTCGCACCTGTAGACGATGGCTATGGCAACTACCACTATTGGTATGCTGAGCCATGGTTGGAATTCTCTGATGGTTCCAAGTATTCTTACAACGATTACTTCAACGAGAAGTCGTTCAAGAGTGTCGTGGATAAGGTGCAGAGCATCGTGGACGATTTCATCAGAATGTATAATTAAGAGAATTCATTATTTCTATTGTTGAATTATCAGGGAATTATTTGATAGTGAAAAGAGTTTTCTGCATATTTATTTATGTAGCATTCTGCATATTCAAGGGCGTGTCGGCTGAATTGACCGACACGCTCAATCATTATGGACTTCAGGATGTGGAGATTCGGGGCAAGCGCCTTCGCTCTCAGTTGAGGGAGATAGAGGGTGCCAGCATCATCAACATGCAGCTCATGGATGATATGCCTCATATTCTGGGCAATGCCGACCCTATGCATTATGCCCAACTCTTGCCTGGGGTACAGACCAATTCTGAATATGATGCCGGTCTGCATATTCAGGGATGCGATAATTCCCATAATTTTGTTTCCCTCGGCGGTGTACCTATTTATAATGCGGCACATCTGCTGGGTTTCTTCTCCATCTTCAATGCCGGACATTTCAACGAGATGAGTCTGCTGAAATCTCCTGTTTCCGCCTCTTTTCCCAACAGGCTTGGGGGCAGCGTGGATATGTTGACTCCTACTTGGCTTGGAGCAGAAGATAGTCTTTCGGCGGGTGCTGCACATGGCGAACTGTCGGTAGGTCCGATGTCATCTCAGGGTACTCTTCGCTTGCCTCTGGGCAGACGCTCCCTGCTTCTGCTTTCGGCTCGTGCCGCCTATCTCAATCTGCTCTATTCCAAGTGGCTTGAGGTGGATGGCGATGAAGTGAAGTATGATTTCTCTGATTACAATCTCTCTTATATCACCCAGATTGATGATGCCAATGTGTTGAAACTGGAGGGCTACTGGGGATTTGATAACATGAAATTGGGGCAGGCAAGTCATGGCTTGCTGGGCAAACTGAAATGGGATAATACGATGGCAGCACTCCATTGGTATTCGCGCTCGAAGGAAACTTCGGATGAAGGAAAGAGTGATTGGGCGATGGAGCAGATGGTATATTATTCCCGCTATGCCAATCGCCTGAACATCGATGAATATTCCTTCCAGGTAGGAATGCGTTCCTATATCTTCGATTTGGGATATAAGGGAAATCTTTCCTGGGGAAGATGGAAGATGGGGGCTGAAGTGATTCGGCATCAACTGTTGCCGCAAAATGTCGGAATATCGGGTAATCTGGCTAATTATCAGTCTGATACACAGTACCAGAATGCGATGGAAACAAGTGCTTATCTGCAGTATTGCCAACCTTTGGGTGAAAAGCTCCTGATGGAACTGGGAACAAGGGCTTCGGGTTATCATTTTCAGAAATCTTACTATCGGGTGATGCCTCATCTTAAGTTTGATTACAATCTGTCGCCATCGGCAAAGCTGAACCTCAATCTGGGTATCCGGAACCAATATCTTTTCCAGACAGGTTTTTCTTCAGCAGGACTTCCTACGGAATTCTGGTTTGCTGCCGATGCAAACCATCGTCCGCAGTATGCCTATCACGTAGCCCTGCAGGGAGAGTTCTGGTTTGCCGAGAAGGAATATCGGTTGAGTGTTGAAACTTACTATAAATGGCTGAAGCACCAGATGGAGAATAGTAGCAACATGTTTGACATACTCTTCTCTTCTTATTCCTTTGATGGATCCCTGTTGCATGGCAAGGGCTACAACTATGGCTTGAATCTTCTTCTTGAAAAGAGAAGAGGAAAACTTACGGGATGGTTGAGTGCTTCCCTGGGAAGAGCCATGCGAAAGTTTGATGGCGCACAATATCAGGGATGGTATCCTGCCGGACATGAACGTATTTACGAACTGAATGCCGTGGCTACTTATCGCATTAACCGCCGTCTCAATTTAGGGGCAACCTATGTGCTTGCATCCGGAACTCCTTATACAAAAGTGAATTATGCCTATCTGATGTCGGGTAATATCGTTACGGAGTATGGACCTCACAATGGAAACAGGGTAAGCCCTTATATGCGACTCGATTTGTCGTTGAGTTATGATTTCGTTGCCAGGGGCACCCGTCGCAGTGGCATTAATTTCTCTCTTTACAATGCAACCATGCATGGCAACGATTTGTTTTACCGTATCAAGGTGTATGATAATCACGTGAGATATGGTTCTTTCAAGTTCCTGATGCCCATTATGCCATCCATCAATTATTATTATAAATTTTAATCAATTCGGTTATGAAAATCAGTCGCAGTTACATCGCCATGATAGTCTTGTCTTTATCTTTTCTGTTGGGAGGATGCAGTCAGGATGTTTCCACTTCCAGCCAGTCGCAACTGGTGGTTGAGGGGTGGATAGATGCCGGTGGCTTCCCAGTGGTAAAGTTGACCCGCACGATACCGTTGAGTGATGATGCGTTGTCGCTGGATAGTCTTTCCCGTTATATGGACCGTTGGGCAAAGGTTACCATTTCTGATGGCGAAAGAACAGAGGTCTTGGCGGGGCGATATGATAAAAAGTATTTTCCACCTTTTATATATACCACTTATGATATGCGTGGCGAGGAAGGCAGGGAGTATACCTTGCGGGTTGAGGCTTCGGATGGCAAGGTGGCTGAAGCCAGAACCCGCATACCGGTTGTGGCAAAGATAGATTCATTTCGTGTAGAGTCTACTGATGTAGACAGTCTTTTCCAGCTTTATGCTTATACTTCTTATCGTGGAAAGTGCAAGCTTTTTACGCAAGTGGTTGGTAAGCAAAGGGAAATGTCGTCTGCCGAGTTGGGTCTTTTTGATGATGGGATGATAGGAGAGGATGGCAAGTTGTCCGTGAAGCGTGGCAGGGATAATCTGCAGAAAGATTTCACCCCTTTTTTCAAGAAGGATGAGGTTGTAAGGGTAAAGTTATCCACCTTAACCGATGAGGGGTATGCCTTCTGGCGCAGTTTCGAGGATATGCTGGCATTATCCAGAATCCCCCTGATGCCAGTGAATACCAATCTGAAGTCGAATGTGCATGGTGCCCTAGGCTATTGGCAAGGCTACGGCTCCAGCTTTTATGAAGTGAGGATTATGGTGGGGGAATGAAGGGGAAAAGGACCTGGTGATTTTTAATGTTTTAGATTCTTCAGGAATCTGATAGACTTATAAAAAGGAAGCGACGAAATGCAGATAATGCGTTTCGTCGTTTTCTTTATCCAAGAATATCTTTACTCCAATATTCTTTCAAATAGCATTTTTATTCGCTCTTTTCTCTTTCCTATTTCCAATACCCAATCATATACCGGTTGTATCTTGATGTCGACCTTATTTTCTGTAATTTGACTATACTCATGGTCTGTGAGCAACAGCAGGTTGGTGCATTTCGTCTTTTTATGAGCCAGGAGTAAGCCATCTATCTCTCGTTTGCGAGTTTTGGGCGAAGAAATATCATACGATACCTGAATGGCTTGTTTCACCTGGTTGTTTTTGCAAACCACGAAATCGCATTCTCCAGAACGGTCGCTCAGGTAATAGATATCATACCCCAAAGGCTTATAAGTTCTTACCAATTGCAGATAAACGATGGTTTCCAGTCTCCATCCCAGATTCTCTCCTACCAGTGCATTGTCTCGCTGATCCATCAAAGAAACATCTATCGGATACACCTTCTCTTGGGTTATCCTCATCTTGCTCTTGGCAGAATACTTCTGAAGCCCCAGCAGCAGATAAGCCTGCTTCAAATATCCGATATAATTTCTGATGGTGTGTTCCGACTTTACCCCCAAAGTGGCTGATAGTTCCGAAGAAGATACGATGACTGGAGCCACATTGAGCAGATGATGAGCCAACTGCTCGAAGGTGGCTTGATAGGTAATCTTGAAACGCTGTTCAATATCTCTTTGCAGGATATTGCTTACCAGATTCTTTACATAGGTTTGGTGTTCGCCGATAATGTGGAGCTCAGGAAACCCACCCAGCTTCAGATAATCATCAAAGGCAGCTCTCCTAAATGCCTGTTTTTTTGTGCTCATTCCTTCCGTATCCACCTCCTTCATCATACAATACTCATAAAAGGAGAATGGATATAGAGGTATTTCCTTGCTGCGTCCTGAGAGATGAGTAGCCAAGTCGCTGCTCAGAAGTTTGGCATTAGAGCCAGTTACGATAACATGCATTCGCTTGCGAAGCATGCGGTTCACGAAGAGATGCCAGCCCTCGATGTTCTGTATTTCATCAAGGAAAAGATAATTGAAGTCACCATATATCTTATACAATACTTCCAGAATGTCGTTCAAATCTTCAGCCTGGATTTTAGCCAACCGCTCATCGTCAAAGTCTACATAGGCATATTTCACACCAGCCTTCTCCAATGCCTGGAAGCATAGAGTTGACTTACCGCTGCGGCGCACACCAATCACTACTTGAGCCTGTGTACTGCTCAAGTCGATGAGCGCTTCCTCTGGTCGATGACACAAAGTTTCGCCCCTACGTATCTCCAATTCTTCCTGTTGGTCAGAAAGAATCTGCTCTAAGTTTCTCTTATCTAACATAATAGCTCTTACTTTTCGAGGGCAAAGATAAGAAAAAAACATGAAGAATGCCTTATTTTACAAGTTTTTAACTCACCAGAATGCCTTATTTTGCAAATTTCAGCATATCAGAACGCCTTATTTTACACATTTCGGGGTATTCAGAACGCCTTATTTTGCAAGTTTCGATATAAAAAAAACACCAATATGAAGAGCATTTTATCTGCGAAAGAAAATAGCGTTTATTTCGCTACGAAACCGTTTTTTTGTCGCTCGTAGCGGAATAAACACTATTTTAACTCGGTTTTAACACATCGATTCTAATCCTCTGTAGACATATCTCTATTATATTGCCTTACGGATTTTCCACCGGCAAAACGATATGAAACATTGAATATAATTCTATTTCGCTGCCTATCAAAAGCCTTATCCAAGTATCTGCTCTCAAAACCAGGAGACTTTGTCTCTGTTATCATATCAGAATTAAAGAAGTGGAACATAAGACTATAAGTCAATGTCAACTCCAACTTCTTCTTCAACAGGAACTTCTGGATAGATACATACGGGTTCTCGAAATTCGACGAAGCCTTAACTTGTGGAGAAATCGTAAAATTCTTGCTATAAGAATAGGACATCGCAAAGTTCATATCCCATCTTGGCTGATAATACTGCAAAGACGTAACGCCCTCTACCGTCTGTATGTGGTTAGAAAATTCGTGATAACTTGCCTTGGCATTTCTATATTTCAAATCTGCCTTATACAAGAAATCTCTGCAGATATCTTTACTGAAGGTGAAGTTGTTGATGTTACAGGAACTAGTAAAGGTAAAGGGTTCCAAGGGGTTATTAAACGTCATAACCAATCAAGAGGACCTATGGGACATGGTTCTATGTACCACAGAAGACCAGGTTCAATGGGATCTACTTCAACACCAGGTAGAGTATTTAAAGGTAAAAAGTTACCAGGACATATGGGAATGGAAACAGTTACAATACAAAACTTAGAAGTTGTAAGAGTAGATTTAGATAAAAATGTAATCTTAGTAAAAGGTAGTGTTCCAGGAAACAAAGGAGCAATATTAAAAATAAGAAATTCAGTAAAGAGTAAATAAGAGAGGAGATACAGAAAACCGTAAGGGCATGGGAAGTTTCCATGCAAGAAAACCAAAGTAGGGGTAGAAATATGAAAAAGGAAGAAGCAAAGTGGCAGAAAGTATTATGGGTCGTGTGTATGCTTCTGTTTTCTGTGGCAGCAACTGCTGTGGCAGCATATTTTTATGGAAATT
>OQVP01000539.1_pt1 | contig 14602 bp, 18 predicted proteins | sample 1691541 | NCBI WGS metagenome assembly OQVP01 (sample SAMN03418258, study PRJEB22391) | human gut metagenome | biome: human-gut; feature: organic feature; material: feces | host: Homo sapiens | place: Tanzania | collected 2013-01 | reverse complement strand
GCCGGGGCTTTTCCCTTGGACACGATCACCCATTGCCCCTTATGGATCCTGATTTGCAGATTACGAAAAGCGTGTGCCGTACTGCATTTTAATGTGTAATTTGGATTTTGTCGGGCAAATGCCTTTGATTCGCTCAAATGGGCGGCGTATTCCTCTTCGCTGTATGGAATATCTGTTTCACAGAATATTCCGGAAAGCTCCAGCACAGGTGGATTTTTTGCAAAATTTTCCGGCGTAAAAGCAGGTATTTCCGCTTCAATCGTATCGGTTGCAAGAATGGATTTTATGCGCGCCTTTTGCTTTTTCGCGTGCTTTTTAATTTCTTCTTTTCGTGCGCTGTCTATGTTGTTGTGCGTAAGAATTTGATCGAGGAGTTCGTTGCTGATTGTATAAAGCGGCAAAGTGGACAGAATACTGCGGCGGCTGCCCGGCGTTTTTGTATCGGTGATAAGAAAGGCGTTTAACTCGTTTTTCTGTTCGCTGCGGTAAATCTCCATCAGCGGATAGGCGTTTTTCAGCATTTCTTCTGCGCGCTTTCGGTAATATTCTACCTCGTGCTTTGATTTGGTGAGGTAATACTTTCCTTCGGCGTGATACCCGGCAACAGCTTCGCCGGTGAGGGCTGCCGCGCCGGAAACCTTGAGAAGATGCAAAAACACCGTGCTTTGTGTATTTTTGAAGTAGTAGGGCGTGATTTGGCCGGTCATATCAACAGACCTGTCAATGAAGTCTTTGAATGTACCAAAGACCGAGCGAAAAGCCTTATTGACAGAGGTTTTGTTATTGAAGTTGAAGACAACAAAAATAAAGCAGACTAAGCACCCTTGCATTTGATTGCATAGGTGCTTTTATTTTACCCCGCCGTTGGTTTATACGGCTGAATTTCTACCGCAGGCAAAGCGGAATATAAGCTATGCAGAAAGGATTTTATTATGAAGAATATACACACACTTCTCTCTGAAATCGGTATTACGATTCCCGATGAGAAAAAGGCAGAGTTTGACAAGGCGGTGCTTGCAAATTACAAGACTGTTGCAGAGGTTGAAAAAATCACAACCGCAAGAGATAATTACAAATCACAGCTTGAAACAGCTCAGACAGCACTTAAAGAGTTTGAGGGCGTAGATGTCGAAAATCTTAAAAGCGAGATTGCAAAACTGAACATAAGCCTTAAAGACAAAGAAACCGAGTATCAAACAAAAATTGCGGATATGGAGTTTAACTCTGTACTTGACGGTGCTATTTCAAAGAGCGGTGCGAGAAACGCAACGGCAGTTAAGGCTTTGCTTGACCTTGACAGTCTTAAAACATCAAAAAATCAGGCAGACGATATTACTAAGGCTCTTGAAAGCGTGAAATCCGAAAACGGCTATATGTTCGGCTCGGACGAGCCTTTCCAAACCCCTGTGAAAAATACAGGAAATGCAGGCATTAAGTCTAATCCGCTCGCAAGTATGAGGGCGGCAATGGGACTTAGTACAGACGAAAAATAATTAATGAGGTGAATTTTTATGGCAAATTCTATTGCACTTTTTAAAACTTACACAGCCTTGCTCGATGAGGTTTATAAGCAGTCGGCGCTTACAAGCGAGCTTGACGGTGCGTCTGACCTTGCAACAGCAGGTGCAAACTCAAACGAGCTTATTATTCCGATGATTTCAATGGACGGTCTTGCGGATTACAGTCGTAACAGCGGTTATGTGAACGGCGATGTTACACTCACAAACGAAACCGTAAAATGCAACTTTGATCGAGGCAGAATGTTCAATGTGGACACAATGGACAATATCGAAACCGCAGGCGTTGCGTTCGGCAGACTTTCGGGCGAGTTTATCCGCACAAAGGTTGTGCCGGAGCTTGACGCATTCCGCTTTGCCGCATACGCAAGTCACGCAGGTATTACCTCTGCCACACCTGCAAACCTTACCACAGGTGCGGCGGTAATTGAAGCACTCCGCAAAGGTACTACTCAGATGGACGAGGACGAAGTTCCGTACGAGCAGCGTTACCTTTACATTACACCAACTCTTTACGGACTTGTGCAGGATTTGGACACAACAAAGTCAAGAGAGGTTCTCAGCAGATTTGCTAAGATTATCACAGTGCCGCAGACACGCTTTTATACAGCGATTGAACAGCTTGACGGCACATCAAGCGGCAAGACCAAGGGCGGCTATCAGAAAGCCACTGCCGCCTCAAACATCAACTTTATGATTATTCATAAGCCTGCCCTTATCCAGTTTACTAAGCACCTTGACACTAAGGTAATTGAACCGTCGGTAAATCAGGACTCGGACGGTTACAAGTTCGGTTACAGAATGGTAGGCATTGCAGATGTGTACGAAAACAAGACCGCCGGTATTTACTGTCACACAGCGGTTAAGTCTTAAAGGAGTGTGAAGTATGACCGCTTACGCTGACGAAAATTATTATAAATCCGAATACCTATGCGGCAGAAAGGCGGTCATTACCTCCGCCTTTGCTTATTACGCAAGAGAGGCTACACTTATTATTAATTCTTACACAGGCTCAAATATTGACGATACAAAGGATATAATCGAGCCTGTAAAACTTTGTTGCTGTGAGGTCGCAGAGCTGATGTATAAAGCCGATAATATGAGCGGCAGCGAGGGCATAACCTCTGAAAAAGTCGGAGATGTGTCACGCTCGTATGAAAGCGGTGAGGTTCGCAAAAAACAACTTACACGATGTGTTAAATCAGCAGTATATAAGTATCTTGCAGACACAGACCTTTTGTACAGGGGTGTTTGATTATGTTTACGGATACTAGGCTGACACTTTACAGATTTAACGGCAAAGGGTTTGACAGGCTTATTATTCCGCATTGCCATTGGCAGGAGTGCAAAGCCGCTAACGTACTTAAAAGCGGAATGCAGAACGCTGACGGAATAGTTATATACATTCCGTCAAATGCGCTTGTTCTTGCTCCGAATAATCTTTTATTTCCGAGCAACAGACTGTTTCTAAACGCTGATATATCCCCTCTGTCCCCCTCTCAAGACATTATTGTAAAAGGTGAGTGTAATTTCATCTTTGATAATTCAAGCGACAGGAGTGTATCAGAGAGCCTAAAAACCTTGCGTGACAAATACGAAATTCACACAGTAATGAGTATTGACCGTTTGCTTTACGGACCTGCGGATTTACAGCACATCAAAGTGTCTGCGAGGTGATTAAATGCTTTTTATTGTAAATCAGCCGACAGATGTTAGCGGCACTCTTTCTCTCAAGTGGAATAAAGAATTTGCTAATGATTTAAACAAGCATATAGCAAGAGCACAACGAGAAGTTGACAAGGATTGTATTAAACTGATGAAGCCGTACACGCCTTTTAAAATGGGCATACTCGAAAACTCCGCAACTATACATACCGTTATCGGCAGTGGGGAGATTAAACAGATTACACCTTACGCAAGGTATCTTTACTATGGCAAGGTGTATGGACCTAATTTCCCGATCGTGCGAGAGAAAGACGGTACGGAGCATATCGTATTCGGTCACTATGACGGTGACGGCATTATAATCGGTTGGCGAAGTCCTAAAGGCAAGAAAAAGCACCCGACAGGCAGAGATATTCAGTACAGCAAAGACAAACACCCCCTTGCGGGCAAAATGTGGTTTGAGCGAATGAAAGCCGACCGCAAAGGGGATATTCTGCAAGCGGCGGCAAGAAGACTTGGGAGTAATGCAAAATGAATATAATCGAACTTGTAAGGTCCGTTGTGCAGGAGTTCCCGAAAATCGGCGAGCTTGTGCACATTGATTATTCAACAAACAAAGTACAGGATTTTGGACTTTCTCCGACAGGCGACACGCTTGTCAGCGAAGACATTTTAGGAAATCAAACACGCAATCACACCTTTATCCTGTACGCTACCTGTCAGTCGCTCAACGACTATGACCGCCTTGTAAACAGCGGAATGCTGCTTGAACTGCAAATGTGGCTTGAACGGCACGCAGAGGGTGACATAGAAGTTGAAGTCGGCGACAACATTTTATACGGTGAGCTTAAAAAACTCACTTGCTCAAACGGAATGCTTTACAGCATACCTGACGAAAACAACAACGGCGGTGTGCAGTACCAATTGCAAATCATCGCCCAATACACTATTGAAAATTGAAAGTGAGGAATTATTATGGCAGCATCAACACCCGATATCGGTAAACTTAAGAGAAGTTACCTTTTACATTTTATTGACGCAAGCTTTGGCACAGGCGAAAGCCCAAAGTGGTATCTTATCGGCAAGGATATTGACGATATGTCGGTCGAGCTTAGTCCCGATACAAGTACAGTAAAGAACATTCTTGACGAAACCTCGGTAAATGACAACGGCTACGAGCCTACCCTTGACGCAGGTACATATTACGCAAACACAGGCGACAGTATTTATACAAAAATTAAGGACATTGCAATGAACCGCCTTACCGGTGACGACTGCAAAACGAAAATTCTTGAAGTGCTCATTGACAAGAAAACAGGCTCTTATGATGCTTGGATTGAGGATTGCATTGTTAAGCCGCAGTCATACGGCGGTGCGCAGGGCGGTGTAAACATTCCGTTTAATGTTACATTTGACGGCAACAGAAAGCAGGGTACAGCGACAATCTCAGATAAGGTACCGACATTTACCGAAACTGTATAAGGAGTGATTCTATGCAGAGTTTGAATTTTAAAACACCCTTAAAAACATACGCAATCAACAATGATGAAAACACAGTAATCAAGATTAACACCACAGACTACTCACTCGTTGAGCGACTCAACAAGCTGACAGAACGCACAGAAGAGCTTGTGCAGAAGTACAAGAATATGAAACCCGAGGATGTAACCTTTGAAATTTTTCTTGATGTTGACAAGGAAATCCGCCGAGAAATTGACTATGTTCTCGGTGCAGGTGTAAGTCAGGGTGCGTTCGGCGATGTAAATTGCCTTTCAATCTGCGAGGACGGCAGTATGATTTTTGAGAACTTTCTCAACTGCGTTGTGCCGGTCATCGTAAGTGACATTGAAAACGCACACGCTCAGCAGATAAAGCATATTGAGAAGTACCTCAATCAGGCAAAGAGGCTTACAAAGTGATTGGATTACTTCCTACAAGCCTTGAAATAGACGGAGAGCAGTACGAGATTAATTCCGATTTTCGTATTGCTCTCTTGATTTTCGAGGCTTATGCCGACAAAGAGCTAACCTACGGCGAAAAAGCGGCAGTATGCTTGAATTGCTTATACAAGGAAGTTCCAAAGAATGTTGAGGAGGCACTCAAAAAGGCATTGTGGTTTCTTGACGGCGGAGATGTGCCGAAATCGAAAAAAGCTCCAGTCAAAATTATTGATTGGAGCTATGACGAAAGCATTATTTTCCCAGCACTTAACAAGGTTGCAGGCTTTGAAACAAGGCTTGCAGGCTATGTGCATTGGTGGACTTTCCTCGGCTATTTCAGCGAGGTAGGCGACGGCTTGCTCTCACAGGTGATGAACATAAGGGGCAAGCGTGCCAAAGGCAAAAAGCTCGAAAAATGGGAGCGTGATTTTTACAATGAGCATAAGGAACTTGTCGATATAAAAGAAAAACTTACCCCCGAGGAAGAAGCGGAACTCGACGCAGAGGAAGATTTTATAAACAATCTTGTATAGGTGTTACACAAAATTATTGTTGACAATACACAAACTTTGTTATATTATGTAACAAAGGAGTGATTTTATGAACAGCAAATTTTACAAAGGTTTAACTCTCTGTATTGCGGGTTTTGGTATAATTATAGGTCTATTAATGGCATATGAGTATAAAACTATTGTTGCGTTAATAAGTGTGTGGACTGGTACAGCTTTCTTGTGTTTCATTTTTGGTGGAATTGCAAAGATACTTGTGTACCTTGAAAAATTATGTATAACAGGTAAAGAAGCGGACAATGAACTCAAAGAACCAAGAGCTGACTGGAAATGCCCTGTATGTAGTCAAATAAATAAAGGAAATGATAGGGTGTGTGTCAAGTGTCATTGGAAAAGATTAACTAAAGGTTAATTGGTATATATGAGGGTAGCTGTTAAAATCTATCCATATTGGATTTTAAAACGCTTATACATTTCTTTTGACGGAGAATGTATATCCACTATAAATCTATCCATACTGGATTTTAAAGTAATGGATTAAAAAACAATGAAAAAGCCACTCCAAACGGGGTGGCTAAAATTTTTCAAATTATTTTTAAATAGGTATTGACATATGAACATAAACGGTGTACTATATGAACATAGGAGGTGAATGACGAATGAGAAAAGCTTTTAGGACAACAATAGATGAAGATGTACTATTCGAATTGAAGAAAATGGCACTTGAAAAGGGGTGTCATGTAAATGACATAATAGAAAAATTAGTCATTGATAATCTTCATGAACAGTATTTTACTAAGGACCTCAAAAAATTTCCTGAAATGAATTTAGCAGAAAAGCAATCTTATTTAAAAAGAAGAGTGTCAAAAGTAATACAGGATGTTATGGATGAGTGTAATCTTAAAATAAAACCGTCTAATTTTACTGATATTATGGCAAGAACCATATCAGACTTAATTCTTTCGGACGATATATTGTTTCCTAAAAAGAAATAACGGCAACTATCCACCGACCAAAGCGATTAGTTACCGTTACAAAAAGACAGAAGTATCTCTATCTGAAATCTATTATATCATTTAGCGGAACTTCTGTCAAATTAAAATTATGATAGGAGTTTTTATTATGGCTTGTGTAAAGAATGTAAAAAATGTAATCAAAAGTGTTCATGGCACTATTAATCCATATTATGATATGGGCTACGAGAACGTTACGGAAATTTATCGTACCAATTCAAGTGTATGTGATATGATTTGCGATGCATTCGCATTTGGATATGCTCAAGGTATTAAAGCTGCAAATGCTGAAATGAGAAAGGCGGCTAAATGATATGAAAGCTATGGAATACAAAGGACAGAAAGTTATTACAACTGCAATGCTTGCAGAGGCATACGGAACTGATACAACAAATATCAGAAACAATTTCAAGAGAAATAAAGAAAAGTTCATAGAGGGAAAGCATTATTTCTATTTACAGGGTGACGAACTCAAAGAATTTAAAAAGGTAGTAACCGAAAGTTACTTCCCTAATAATATGGTTACTCGCCTTTACCTCTGGACCGAACGAGGGGCAAACCACCATTGCAAAATTCTTGATACAGACAAGGCGTGGGAGCAGTTTGAAAATCTCGAGGAAACATATTTCAGAGTAAAAGAAGCGGTTAATGCATTTGTTTCTCCGGATACGGTAAAGTATCTTAACGGTGTTGCTAATTATCTGCGTATTCAGCGTGCAATTATGAAAGACAAAGGATGTACACCTCTTGAAATTGCTCAAATGGATAAACTGACTTGCGATACATATGGAATACCTGTTCCGGACAGCCTGTCAGCTCCTAAGGCATACGAACAGCTTGCAATTGCAGGTATAACACAAAAGAAACTTGAAGCAAAGAACTCATAACAACTAAATAAGCTAATTACAGCGTACATCTTCGGGTGTGCGCTGTTTTTATACCACAGGGTGTCACATTTCGTTACGCCCTTTATTTTATATTGAAAGGAGTGTGATTACATGGCGGTTGACGGTAGTTTGATTTTTAATACCAAAATCGACACAAGCGGTCTTAACAGCGATATTGCAAGAATCAATAAAGCTATTGAGGCGGCTCAAAAGAAAGCACAGTCGGGGGCAAGGCAGACAGCACAAACTGCTAAAGGGCAGGCTGATAAATCGTCTCAGGCGGCAGAAAACTCAGCAAAGCGTGAAATTACTGCCACACAGGAAAAAGCTGAACAGGCTCAAGACTCGGCAAAGCAAACCGCACAGGCAGCGCAAAAGGCATCGGAATCAGTAGAGCAATCTGCCGAAAATGTTGTTGATAAGGTTGAGAGCACAGCTAATCGCAACACAGAGGCAGTCGGCAAAAGCACAACGGACACTTGCGAAAGCGTTAAGAAATCAGTTTCTATGAGTGCAAAAAAGGCTAAGCAATCATTACAAACAGTCAGAACGGCTGTTGACAGACTGCAAAGCAAGGCGAAAATGATTGGCAGAACGCTACTTACTGCTTTCGGTACAGCGGCGGTTGTGAGCTTTGGTAAAGAAAGCATAGAGCTTGGCTCGGACCTTGCAGAAGTGCAGAATGTAGTTGATGTTACTTTTAGTCATATGTCTGCAAGTGTTGACGATTGGGCAAAGTCGGCACAAAAAGCCTACGGCTTGTCTGAAACTATGGCTAAAAAATATGTCGGCACTTTTGGTTCTATGGCGGAGGCTTTCGGCTTTACAGAACAGCAGGCATTTGATATGTCCACATCATTAACTGCTCTTACGGGCGATGTGGCGTCATTTTATAACATCACACAAGACGAGGCGTACACAAAACTAAAATCTGTTTTCAGCGGTGAAACCGAAACGCTCAAAGACCTTGGCATTGTGATGACGCAGAACGCACTTGACAATTACGCAATGGCAAACGGATGGGGCAAGACCACATCTGCTATGACTGAAGCAGAAAAGGTAACGCTTAGATATAACTTTGTACTCGGTCAGTTGAGCAATGCAACGGGTGACTTTGCCCGAACGCAAAACAGCTGGGCAAATCAAACGAGAATTTTACAGCTGCAGTTTGACAGTATAAAGGCTACAATCGGTCAAGGCTTGATAAATGCTTTTACTCCGCTGCTTAATTGCATTAATCAGTTTATCTCAAGACTTAGCGTTGCGGCACAGAAGTTTAAAGACTTTACAGCTCAGGTGTTCGGCTATTCTACTGCAACAAGCAATGCGACAAGCTCAGCTGTAAGCGATATGTCAGACCTTGCAAGTCAAGCGGACAGCTCTGCTTCTGAGATTGAAAAAACATCGGAGGCAGCCGAGGACTTACAGAAAAGCCTTGCAGGCTTTGATGAACTCAATGTGATGAGCGACACCTCGGACAACAGTTCAGGCACAAGTACGCAAGTACCAAGCTCTGAAATCAAATCAATGCAAAATGCACTTGAGCAATCTATGCTTGACAGCGACAGGCGCACAAGCAAGACTATTGACAATATTGTAAATTCGCTTGACAAGGTAAAAACCGCCTGCGTAACAATTAAAAATTCGTGGGAGAAAGTGTGGAATAACGGCACAGGCGAAAAAGTTCTTGGAAATATTAACTCCTTAATTAACACTTTTGTAAGCACAATAGGCGACATTGCAGAGGCTTTTACAAATGCTTGGGAGAAAGCAGGCTTAGGCGACAGCGTGGTGCAATCGTTTATCGACAAGTGGAACAGCCTTGTTGAGCTTTTGGATACGGTAGGCGATACATTCAGGCAGGTGTGGAATGACGGTAAGGGCGAGAAAATTTGGAGCAATATACTTGATATTATTCGCAACTGCAATAATTTCACAGAAACGCTAAGAAACAAGATAAAAGAGGCTTGGGATAAAAACGATAAAGGTAAGAAAATATGGGAGAACATTCTCGGTATAGTAGAGGATATAACAGGTTTTCTTGATGATATGTCGCAAATCAGGCTTGAGTGGCTTGAAGACCTAAACCTTGACCCTGTTGCAAAAGCGGTTGAAACACTTAGCGGAGCTTTCCGAGAACTGTTAAAAGCCTGTGGCGATAAGCTAAAACAAGCCTATAAAACTATTCTTTTACCTTTGGCAAAGTGGACTATTGAAAAGGTTGTACCTGATTTGCTTAATGCATTTGCCGGAGCGCTTAAAGATATTTCAGATATTATAAAAAAAATAAGTCCGGATATGTTAAAAGCAGTAGCAACGGGTATTGGCGCTGTTGCCACGGCTGTTTTAGCTTTTAAGACAGGTAAGGCTATTGCGAGCAGTATAGGAAAGGTCACATCTGCTATTCAGAACATCGGAAAAGTAATGAGTGCAAATGCGTTGCTTGCAATAGCAAGTGCAATTACTGCTATCGTAGTTGCGATTGAGGCTTACAACGATTATAAGTGGAACAATTCGTCGCTTAGGAAAGAACTCGACAAAACGCAAGAACTTACAGATAAATGGAAATCTTTATCTGATGAGATGTCGAGCAAAATGGACGAGCTTAACGATACTCAACTCGATATGAAAGTCAATTTTGATAATGTTGATAAGCTTAAAGAGCGACTGCAAGAAATTATCAGTGACGGTACAATTGACGAAGACGAAAAGGGCGAGTATAAGACAATAGTCGATTTGTTGTCTGAAAAAGTCAACGGTTTTGACGATCAATGGAATACTCTGACACTTGAAGAAATTGACGGTAAAATCGTTATCAAAGACAACATAGACGAAGTTTCTGAAAATCTTGATGATTTAGTAAATCAATGGGAAATAGCACAAGCTAAGTTGACACTGAGTTCAATGTATTCTGATTTATCTACAGCGAAAGCTAAGAAAGAAATCGAAGTTGAAGCATTGTTAAAAGAAAATAATACAGATGAAGCAACAAAAGAATTCATTGACGAAATTTATAATCAAAGTAAATTAAGTAAAGATGAAGCTAAAATACTCGCAAATGAATTGATTAAGCAAAAAGGTGACTTAACAAAGACAGCACAAGAATTGCAAAGAAAATTAGATAGTGGAACATTAAATAAAAATGTGTATAAAAATTTATACGATACTATCGGTAATAATTTTCAAAACTTTTACACCCCAGAGGGTAGTATTCGTTCTTTATTTTGGAATATTGGCGCAACTGATAGAGCAAAAAGTGCCGCGGCAAACATTGCAGAGATGACCGATGAACAGCAAAAAGGACAAGACGCACTTGATGGATATAGTCAAAAACTTGAAGAAACAGGTGATTCACTTAGCGTTCTGAACGGTGGGACAAAAGACTACAGCAAATATATTAAACTTGTAAATGATGATATATTAAGTCAAGACGCCGTACTTTCATTATTGAAAGATGATAACATTACAACTTGGGAAGAGCTTGAAGCAGCGGCATCAAATTCTGTAAAAATGTCATCTAACAAAGTTAAAAAGTCATCAAGCTCTATTATCAGTGATAATGAAAGCACACAGGGTGTACTTATCGGTTCAAAAGATAAATTCAATGAACTCGGCGATACAGTTCAAACATCAAGCTCAAAAAGTGCAGACAGTTTCAGTAAAAACACAAGTAAGATTACTTCTTCTACTAACTCGATGATTGGCAAAATACAAAAAGCCTTAACACCTATCAAAACCGTGTTCTCTAATGCTTTTAGTCCGATTTATGACATTCTAAAAACTCCTCTTAACAATGCACTAACAGGAATTGAAACCTTTATAAACGGCTTTATTTCTGCAATCAATAAAATGTTGGCGGGTGTGGACACGGTTGCAAATTCGATAGGCAAGTTGTTTGGGCAGGAATGGCACGCAGGTCGGCTTGATAAGGTGCACATCCCCAAACTTGCTACAGGCACATATGTACCTGCAAATTACGGTGAATTTCTTGCAGTTCTCGGCGATAATAAGCGTGAAGCGGAAGTTGTTTCGCCAATATCAGCAATGAAACAGGCTATGTCGGAAGTGCTTGCGGAATACGGCGGAGCGGGCAACGGCGGTGATATTCACATTACCTTGACTATGCCTGACGGCAGAGTCCTTTTTGAGGCTGTTGCTGATGAGAACAACAAAATCAAGAAACGCACAGGCAGGTCCGCTTTTGCGTAAGGAGGGATAAGATTGAGTGAATTTAAAGGCTATTTAATTAAATTCCCGAAAAACGGCTTGCAGTTTCCGCATAAGCTCATAGCTAAAGAGAGTTATCAAGCCACACCTTTACAGCGTACAGAGATTAAGGCATACCGTGACAGCAACAACCTTTTAAGGCGAGTAACATCACCGAACAACAAAACTAAGATTACATTCAATACCAAGGACGGTCTTACCCTTGCTGAAATGAGAACTATTCGCAGTGTTTTAAACGGTGCTATGTCAAATTCTCAGCAACGCAAGCTCAATGTTGAATATTGGGACGATGAACTCCTTGCTTATCGTACAATGACCGCATATATGCCCGATATTACATACACACCAAAGATAATTACTGCGGATAATATAAAATATTCCGCCGTAACATTTACATTCATTGAATACTAAGAGGTGGTTAATTTGCTTGAAGTTTCAAGCCTGCACAAAAAGCAGACTATTGAAAATCTGATTGAAAACACGCTTACAGTTTCATTTCCAAACGGTGAATACGAGGACATTACCGAGGAAAACATAGCAAGCGAAAGTATGAGCCTTAAACAGTCAATTTGCGATGAAAGCAAGCTGAAATTTGGTGGCTGTATTGCCGCTGAAATTAACATTGACATTGTAAATTCAATTGACAGAACCTTTACAAATGACCTTGTAGGCAAATGGATAAGCGTAAAATTAACGCAGCGTTTTCCGAGCGGAGAAAAGCTGCTGCCATCTGCAAAGCTGTTTTTAGGTACATCACTTTTGCCGGGAGAAACCGTAGCTACAAAGGAATATTATTTGTTTAGCGGTATTATTGACAGCGCCAAGCTCGACAAGAATAACCGCAATCAGCGGCACGTTGTCGCTTATGACGCACTCTCTATGTTATATGACATTGACGCAACAAACAAGCTGTTTAATTTATGGAAAACTTATCCAAACGGCTATAAAATCGGCGAATTGGTTGTGCTATGCCTTAACTACAACGGAAAGCATATGATTCAGGTCGAGGATAACAAAGATATTCTTGACGAGGTAATAAACCAACAGTCAGGGCTTACCGTGCGTGATTTTCCGACATATAATCAGGCGTGGCTTGAAAATTCAGACACGATTACATACGGCGAGCTGCTCAAGAATTGTTGTGAATTGCTCGGAGTATTCGGAACAATTATTCCTAATGCAAGCTATGGCGTTTTTAGATACATCGAACTCGGCAAGAGTACAGAAACATACGATTTTTATGAAAATCTATATGCTGAGGAATACAACAGCAGCGGCTATAATGGCTTTAATTTTTCTTACGGTTACTCGTTCAATGACAGAAAAGCTAAAACCACCGTGGCAGAGTCACAGTGGGGCGAGGATGTTGTAACATATGATTTTACTAAAAATGTAGTCTGTTGGCAGAAAGATGACGGCATTGGCGGCGGACTGGTGCACGATGTGCAAAATTTATTGCATGGAAAAACAGGCGAACGATTTTATTATTGTTCCTACACACCGCTTACAGCTACTCTTGACGGCAGACCTTGGGTGCAGATCGGTGACGGTATAGAAATTGAAAATTATATAACAGACACAAACGGCGATTTCGTTTTAGATGAAAACGGAAAGCCGAAAAAGGAAAAAGTAAAAGCCTATGTGCTTAGTCGGACTTTAAGCGGCATTAAAGCATTGACTGACAGCATAGAGGCAAAGGGGGAATAAATATGGCATACACAAAAACAAATTGGGAAGACGCACCGAGTACAGCTACACCACTTTGCGCAGAAAACCTCAACAAAATCGAAAACGGCATATACGAGAACAGCATAGACATAGCGCTTGCGGGTGGCAACATCAACACGCTAAGTGAGAGAATAATTGCGATTAACACAGCCTTATCTGCAAAGGCAGATAAAACCGAGCTTGAAGATGAAATAACAGACCTTGACGAAACAGTGACAATGAAGATTAATCTTAAAGCTGATAAGGACAGTGTAGACAATGCAGTCGCTCAGCTAAGCAAGCAGATTGCAGACAATAAGTCCTCAGCTGATGAGTCAATCAGTACTCTGCGTCAGACCGTAACAGACAACAAAACAGCGACAGACAAGTCGCTTGCGGCAAAATATGATAGCTCAAATTTTGAGAGTGGTACAGGAACATTAGCACCAGCCCAAGAAATATATGCTGGTTGCGAGGGCAGTTTTGTATATTCTAAAAATGGTAATATTGTAACTGTATCGGTCAATATTACGGCACTGCTCTCTCATAAAAAATATATTCAGATGTCAGGTTTACCGTATGCGGCAAAAAACGAAAGTAAGTTGTCTAGTTTTGTTGTATATTCAACAGCAAATAAATTAATAAACATCAGACTTGACGGCTCTTGGATTTATGTCAGTTCAACGGACATTTTTGCAGAGGACGAAAAAATCAATTTCATTATTACTTACATAATCAGATAAGGAGCGAATCACTATGGAAATCAAAGAAAGAATTACACTCGATATGCTCACAAAAGACAGCGTGAGCGTACTCAGACAGAAGTTTATAACCCTTAACGGCGAAGATGTGCAGGTCGGCGGTAATGTTCGAAACGCATATATGAATTGTGAAAACGACAGGGAAATACTTAAAGCCGAGCTTTCGGAAGATTACTACAACGCAGTTATGGCTGTATGGGAGGTATAAATATGTCGTATAAATTTAAAGAAATATGGTGCAATAAAGGTAATTTCACAGAGAGCAACAGAAAATCTTCGGAAATTGATACACTTGTTATTCATTACACCGGCAACAACGGCGACACAGCAGAGAATAACGGTAATTACTTTAAGAATAATGTAGTTGAAACATCTG
>OQVP01000538.1_pt1 | contig 14608 bp, 10 predicted proteins | sample 1691541 | NCBI WGS metagenome assembly OQVP01 (sample SAMN03418258, study PRJEB22391) | human gut metagenome | biome: human-gut; feature: organic feature; material: feces | host: Homo sapiens | place: Tanzania | collected 2013-01 | reverse complement strand
TAAGCGGGTTTAACATTTGGTTCTGTGACAGATTCGTTTTAGGTTGGAGCAAACAGCCCCGAAGGAACGAAGTTATGAGTAAAATTGATATATAAAAGACATTGGAATACTAGTTCAATATTCAATAATAAAAGCTAAGTTTAACAAAAGTTTCAAGCTTATGGGTAAAAAATTATTTACAATCGCGCTGTGCCTGTTCATCAGCATAGGTGCAGCATGGGCCCAGACAATCAGGGTGTCCGGCACGGTCACGGACGTGACCAGCGGTGAACCCGTTGTGGGCGCGGCAGTTCAGCTCAAAGGGAGCGCAAGCACTTACGCATTGACAGATGTTTCAGGTAAGTACACCCTCTCGGTTCCTGCGGACGCCATCCTTACCGTCAGCAGCCTTGGATTCAACCCTACCGAAGTTCAAGTCAATGGCAGAGGAGTCGTTGACATCGAACTGACTCCGGAGGCGCAGCTTTTGGATGACGTTCTCGTTGTCGCTTACGGCACCGCCAAGAAAGAGTCCTTCACAGGTTCCGCCGGGACAGTGAAAAGCGAAAGCCTCCAGAAAAGAACCGTGGCCAACGTGTCCAAGGCGCTCGAAGGTATGGTGGCAGGTATCTCCACGACATCAGGCTCCGGACAGCCAGGTGAAGGCGCTACAATCCAGATCCGAGGAACAGGTTCCATCTATGCTGAATCAGACCCTCTTTATGTAGTGGACGGAATCCCGTTTGACGGAAATCTCTCCGCTCTCAACCCTAACGACATCGAGAACCTTACCGTCCTGAAGGACGCCTCGGCTGCCGCCCTTTACGGAGCGCGCGCCGCCAACGGTGTCATCATGATCACCACCAAACGCGGCTCTGAAGGCCACTCAGTGGTGAACTTCAAGGCTACCGTCGGTCTTCAGTCCCGCTCAATCAGGGACTATGACACCGTCAACCAGGAAGAGTTCGTGGAACTCACTTGGGAAGCCCTCAAGAACAATTACGTCATCAACGGTGGCTACGACCTCGCCAGAGCTAAAACTCTTGCGTCCGCGGGTCTTTCCGGAGCACTCGGTGGAGAGTTCTACAATCCTTTCAAGAATTACAAATGGGCTGACCTCATCGATCCTGAGACAGGAAGGGTTCGCTCCGACGCGGTTTCCGCCTGGGACGACAACTGGATGGATGTCCTCACGGAAGACAAGGCTGTCCGTCAGGAGTATCAGCTTGGTGTCAGCGGTGGAACACACAAGACGAAGTATGCGTTCTCTCTCGGTTATCTTGACGACAAGGGTGTCCTCATCACAACCAAGTTCAAGCGTTATTCCCTCCGCGCCAACGTTGACCACTCGGTTAACGACTGGATGAAACTCGGTGCCAGCGCAAGCTATGCGTACACTAACCAGAACAGCTCGCAGTACTCTGACACCCAGGCCGGTAACGCATGGTATACAGCTCAGTTCATGGCTCCTATCTATCCTGTCTATCTGAAAGACGACAGCGGTGCCAACCTGCTTGACGAGTTCGGCAACAAACAGTACGACTACGGTGAGAACAGCCGTCCCAAGGCAGCCAACTTCAACGTTGTCGGAGACCTCTATGACAACAGCAATGAGATCCTCCGCGACAACTCCGGTGTCCGCGCCTATGCCATCATCGGAGGAGACAGCGACGCCATGGGAATATTCAAGGGTCTGTCCTTCTCCACAAACTTTGGAGCCGACATCACCAACATGAACAGAACCTCCTATTACAACCCTTACCACGGTGACGGAAAATCACAAGGAGGTTCTGTGGACAAGTACTCTACACGTACATTCTCCTACACATGGAACCAGATTCTCAAATACGAGCGCAACCTGAATGATTTCCACTTCCTTGGACAGCTTGGACACGAGTACTACAACTACCAGTACAAGTACCTCGCAGCTGACCGCACAGGTGTCTATCCTGGAATCAAGGAACTCGACCCGGCAACCAACGTGACAGGAAACCGCTCATATTCCGATGTTTATCGCATGGAATCCTTCTTCGGACGTCTTGCCGCCGACTATGCCGACAAGTACTACATTGAAGCCACATGGCGTACCGACGGTTCCTCTCGTTTCTACAAGGACAACCGCTGGGGACAGTTCTGGTCACTCGGTGGATCATGGCGTGTGTCACAGGAAGCGTTCATGAAGGACATCACCTGGATTGACAACCTCACAGCCCGCCTCTCTTATGGAGAGCTTGGTAACGACTCCCTCCGTTCCTACTACGCATGGCAGTCATTCTACGATCTTACTTATGCCAATGCCACGAACCCTGGCGCCCTCGTGTCATCTCTCGCAAACCCTGATGTGTCATGGGAGAAGAAAGGCTCTTGGAACGCAGGTATCGAAGGTTCATTCCTCCACAAGGTTTTGAACCTTACTCTTGAGTACTACAACTCAAAGACAAGCGACTTGCTTCTGTCCTTCCCTATGGCCGCCTCAACGGGCTTCACAGGTTACAATGCCAACGTCGGCTCGATGAGAAACCAAGGATTTGAAGGCACAATCAAGGTCAACTGGCTGAATAAGGCCGACTTCCGCGCAAGCTCTACTTTGATGACCTACCTGAACAGGAATAAGGTTCTCCATCTCACCGGAGAGTCTGACACCATCACAATAGGCGCTTACGTAATCAAGGAAGGAATGCCTTACTACACTTATTATGTGCCGAAGGCAGCCGGTGTTGATCCGGCCAACGGACAGCTACTTTACTATGCTTACGAGACAGATAAGGATGGCAACAAGGTTGAAGGCTCCGACTACATCACCAGTGACAAGGCCGCTGCCAACGCCAGCAAGTACTACTTGGGCAGCCGCGAGGCCAAGATCCAGGGTTCATTCGGATCAGACTTCCAGTGGAAATCATTTGATTTCAGCTTCCTCACCACATTCTCCGTAGGCGGCAAGGTTTATGACTCGCTTTACGCTTCGTCCATGGAGACCACCTACACGGGTGACACTTGGAACAGACATATTCTTCGCCGCTGGCAGAAACCGGGCGATGAGACTGACGTCCCTGCGGTTCTCTCAAATTCCGGAAGACTTGCCGCTGACAGGTGGCTTGTCGACGCCTCTTACTTCGCGATCAAGTCTGTACAGTTAGGCTACACTCTCCCGACCAAGTGGACAAAGAAGGCCGGCATCAAGTCCCTCCGCCTTTTCGCGGTCGGTGACAACATCGCTCTCTTCAGCAAGCTTCAGGGTCTCAACCCTCAGTACGACCTCACCGGAGGAACAAACTGGTCATACACTCCGACCAGAACCTACTCCATTGGTGTTGACATCAATTTCTAACGATAGGAGGAATAAGAATTATGAAAAAAATACTATACGCTTTGATGGCTCTTGCGGCTCTGTCCTTCACATCCTGCAAGTCTGATCTTCTTGACACCAATCCCACCGATAAGGTTTCCGGTGACACCATGCTCAAGACCACGGACGGTGGCTACATGGCCTTGAACGGAATGATCCGCTACTTCTGGCAATGGGGACAGACCACCACCGGTAACTACCACCAGTGCTTCGGTCCGCAGTCCTATAACCTTATGGCCGACCTCATGGGAGAGGATATGGTGATGTCCGATCAGGGTAGCGGCTGGTTCTGGTTTGATTACCTGTACAACGTCAAGTCAAGATGGAACAGCACCGCATGGAGATCCTACGACACATGGAATTACTACTACACCATCATCTCAAACGCCAACTACATCATCAACGGCAAGGAGGGTATGACCGGATCCACAGATGACATTGACTACATCATAGGGAACGCCTACGCATTCCGCGCCTACTCCTACGCCTACTGCGCGATGATATTCGCCCGTAGTTACATAGGCCACGAAGACAGGCTTTCAATTCCTATCTACACAGAACCTACCTTTGCGGGAACAGAAGGGAAGGCACGTTCCACCAACAGAGAGGTGTTCGCACAGGCGATGAGTGACATCAATGAGGCAATCACCCTCCTTGGAACAAAGGCCCAGAAGCACTGCTCGCACTTTGATCAGTATGTGGCCAACGGCCTGAAGGCGCGCATCGCTCTCTATATGGGTGACTACCAGACGGCTCACGATGCCGCCGCCATTGCTGTCAAGGGCGGTTCATTCGCATTCGACAAAGATTTCCACTACAATGACGCCACTGACAAGAGCGTTCTTTGGGGTGCGGAGATCATTCAGGCACAGGGCACAACCAACCCTCAGTTCCTCGTGCACATGGACATACGTTACAACAACGGTGGTGGTTATGGCGGAAAAGCCAGAAAGTGCGCGTCAGCATGGCTATACAACAAGATGGCACCCAACGACGCCCGTACCAAATGGTGGAACTACGAGACACTTCAGGACAAGACAACAAAGGGCTATCAGCAGTGGAAGTTCTTGTTCGCGGATCCTGCCAACACCTACACCGGTGCCGATCACATCTTCATGCGCGTTCCTGAAATGCAGCTCATCATCGCAGAGACAGCATGCCGTCTGGGTAATGAGTCAGAGGCAAAGGCAGCCCTTAACGAACTCATGAAGACTCGTCAGGTAGGTTACGATTGCAGTTCCAAGACTGGTACAGCGCTCGGAAAACTCACAACCGATGAGACAGGTTCCCTCCTTGAGGAAATTATTCTTCAGCGCCGAATTGAACTTTGGGGCGAATATGGACGTGTCTATGACATCAAGCGCCTCCGTCAGGGCTTCAAGCGCACCGCGGACATGGGACACCCTGTCGCGGCTCTCTTGAACAGCCTCCACACAGATGACCCCGAGACATTCGACTGGGTGCTTACATTCCCTTCAAAAGAAGTTGACGCCAACAAGCTCATACTTCAGAATCCTACCGGAAGTTATCCTACGAACGAGGATCTTGAAGGTGATGACCCGTCAAAGGCTCCTAAGACAGAATAATTTGACAACATAAGATCATTATGAATATGAAAAAAATAATCAAGACTTATCTCGGAATAGCATTCGCGCTCTTTCTGGCAGTGTCTTGCGACACCGAAAACAAAGGCGCAATGTACACCCCGGAAGGAACGGACACTGGCGTGTCTTTCCTCAGCAGCACATCCCGTGACACAGAGATCAATTCCAAGGCGGCCAAATTTGACATTACTGTAGGCCGTAGCAAATGCGATCAGGCAGCGACTGTAAAGATCACAGGAACTCTTCCTGACGGCATCACCGCTCCTGCCACGATTTCATTTGAAAAGGGGAAAAGCGAGACCATGCTGTCCCTTGACATCTCCAAGATGGAAATAGGAAAAACCTACAAAGGAACCGTAACGTTCGCTGACGAGACCGAATACAATGGAAAGATAGCGATCACCTCAAATACTTTCACCCTGGCGAAAGCCTACACATGGACTTCCATCGGCACAGGTGAATGGTTTGACGGACTCGCACTCCAGATTTCTGACTCAGACCTGAACATTGTCAAGGTTGATGTCCTCAAAGCTGAGGGATTCAACCGCTGGCGCATCATGAACCCTTACCCTAAAGACAAGGTAGTTCTGGCATGGGATGAGGACTCGTTCGTCGGCGGAGCCAATGATTACATTGAGTTCTACACTCTTGACGAGGCAAAAGGAACAATCAAGTTCGACCAGAAAATCTACTGCGGTCTGAATTATGAGAAAAAGGGTAAGATTGTGTACACTTATCCTTCTTCTTACAGCGCGACCTATGCCGAAAAGGATGCGGATAACAAGTTTGTGGATGCCCAGCATGTTCAATTCTGTGTTCCACGTCTGATAGATGGCACAACGAGCTGGTTCAATTTCGGATATATGTACCTCGGAATGCCAGGCTCAGGCGACCTTGCCAAGTGGCTGGCGGAGGACTGATATTCACCAACAGCTTCGGCTGAATGATCAAGAGGAGGATCGGCACCCGGTCCTCCTCTATTCATTTTTCAATTTTGACGGACAAAGGTTGGAATATTCCTGAGCAAGATCTATTGTTCCGAAGCCACCACTGTTGTGTCCAAAAAAGTTCCTATCTTTGCAAGTAATGAACTAAAAAAGGACAGGCCGTATGCTATACCCGATTGGAATACAGAGTTTTGAGGACATCCGCAGGGGCGGGTATGTCTATGTTGACAAGACCGCGCTTATCTACAAGTTGGCGGCTACAGGGAAATACTACTTCCTGAGCCGCCCGAGGCGTTTCGGCAAGAGCCTTCTGCTCTCGACGATGGAGGCATACTTCCGGGGAAGGAAGGAACTCTTCGACGGGCTTGCGGTCGCCTCGCTGGAGAAGGACTGGACGGAGTACCCGGTGCTGCACCTGGACCTTGGCGGGGCCAATTACGCCGACATGGACGCGTTGAAGGAGAAATTAGGGAGACAGCTGAAGGATCTTGAATCAGAATATGGGGTTGTCAGAAAGTACAAGACGCTTCCCGTCCGCTTCGAGACCATAATCGAGGCCGCCTACCGGAAGACCGGCCGTCAGGTGGTGATCCTTGTCGATGAATATGACAAGCCCGTCATCGACAACCTTGACCGCCCGGAGCTGCGTGACGAGATCCGCGAGGAACTCCGGGGGTTCTACGGCGTGATGAAGTCCAATGATGACATCATCCGCTTCGGATTTCTCACGGGTGTCACGAAGATCGGGAAGATGAGTGTGTTCAGCGACCTGAACAACCTGACGGACATCTCGATCGACAGGGAGTATTCCGACATCTGTGGGATCTCCGAGAATGACTTGAATGACTGTTTCGCGGAAAGCGTCCGTGAACTCGCCGAGGCCAACGGACTCTCCGAGGAGGAGTGCCGCCAGAGGCTCGCCATGATGTACGACGGCTACCACTTCCACCCGAAGGCCGCCGGGGTCTACAACCCTTTCAGCCTGCTCAACACGTTCAAGGCAAAGGAGTTCCGGGAGTACTGGTTCGAGACCGGCACGCCGTCGTTCCTCGTCAAGGTGATGCGGAGGACATCGTACGACGTGACCCGCCTGTCGGGCGACCTTGTGGGATCATCGCTGCTGACCGACGTGAACACGGCGTTCCTCAACCCGGTCCCGCTCCTCTACCAGAGCGGCTACCTCACAATTAAGGGCTTCGACCCGCGCTTCAACCTCTACACGCTCGGCTTCCCGAACCTGGAGGTGAAGGACGGCTTCCTCAACTTCCTGCTGGGCTACTACGCCCCGGTCCAGAGCGACTCCTCCAACACGCTCATCTCCCTGATGTCGATGGATGTCGAGGCCGGCAACCCCGAGGGGTTCATGACCCGCCTGGACGCCCTCTTCGCCAGGACGAACTACCAGATCCAGGGCGAGAGCGAGAAGGACTTCCAGTACGCGATGTACATCATCATCGAGCTGATGGGCGAGTATGTCGAGACGGAGCGGACGACCTCCAACGGCCGCATCGACATCCTCATCAAGACCAAGGACTACGTCTACATCATCGAGATCAAGACCGACTCCACCCCGGACGAGGCCCTCGCGCAGATCGAAGAGAAAGGCTACGCCCGCCCGTTCGCCGACGACCGCAGAAGGATATTCAGAGTCGGCGTGAACTTCTCCACCGCAAACCGCCGCATCGACGGCTGGAAGGTCATTTAGGCAGGTTGACCGGCAGGGTCACTTCGACAGGCTCAGTGACAAAGAACAAGAAAGGGAAGCCTCTATGGCAAATTTTGGTAACGTGCAAAATTTGCCATAGAGGCTTCCCTTTCTACACCCTGACTATAGATCTACTGCTCCAGGATCTTGTTCTGCTCGGCTACGGAGGCTTCGTGGATGGCGGTGAAGAAGGCGGTTACGAACTCTTCGGGGAGGTTGTAGTCCTTGCCTTTCTCGATCATCGAGGAGAGGATGCTGTCCCAGCGGGCGGCCTGGACGATGGCGATGTTGTGGGCTTTCTTGAACTCGCCGATCCTGCGGGAAATCTCCATTCTGGAGCCAAGGGCCACAAGCAGGTTCTCGTCGATGACATCTATCTGGGAGCGGAGTTGCTCGATGCCTTCGTTATATTCCTTGTCATTGGTGACTTTCTGGCGGACGGTGAGACTCTCAAGGAGAGTTTTCAGATCCTCCGGAACCAACTGCTGACGGGCGTCGCTCAGAGCGCAGGAAGGGTCGCAGTGCGACTCGACCATCAATCCGTCAAGACCGAGATCCATCGCCCTCTGGGACAGTTCCTTAAGACACTGCCTGGAGCCTCCCATGTGGCTCGGGTCGGCGAAGAACGGGAGCATCGGGTAACGGGTACGCAGCTCCACGGCCATCTGCCAGCCCGGCAGGTTCCTGTACGGAATCTTCTGCGAGGTGGAGAATCCGCGATGGATGACACCTAATTTTCTGATTCCCACTCTGTTGAGACGCTCCAGCGCCCCGACCCAGAGGTCGATGTCGGGATTGACAGGATTCTTGACCAGAACCGGAACGTCCGTGTCCCGGAGAGCGTCGGCGATCTCCTGGACAAGGAAAGGGTTGGCCGTGGTGCGCGCGCCGATCCACACCATGTCGATGCCGTATTTCAGACATTCATAGACGTGCTTCTCGCTGGCCACCTCGGTGCAGACCTTCATACCATATTCCTTCTTGACCTTCTGGAGCCATTTCAGGCCGGGGGTACCGACACCCTCGAAGGATCCGGGGTGGGTGCGGGGCTTCCATATTCCCGCCCGGAAAACGTGGATGCCGAATCCGTGGAGACCTTTGGCGGTCATCATGACCTGAAGCTCGGACTCTGCGCTGCACGGGCCGGCGATGACAAGTGGCGGGATGCTCTCGTCGAAGAACCCCCATTCGGACACGGGGATGATGTCAAGTTGCTGTTCCATAACTATCTCAAAATCTTTTTAATCCTGTTTGCCTCATGGATGAGGTCGGTGACGCGCTCCCCGTCATAAGAGGCGATCGCGTCGCGGAAAAGCCGCATCTTCTCAAGGTAGGTGTCGATGACATGCAGCACGTTGTCCCGGTTCTGCTCCAGAATCGGCGTCCACATCTCGGCGGAACTCTTGGCCAGACGGACGGTGGATGAGAATCCACCGGACGCAAGGTCGAAGATGTGCTTCTCGTCCTTTTCCTTCTCAAGGACCGTCAGCGCCAGTGCGAACGACGACACGTGGGAGATGTGCGAGACGTAGGCAGTGTGCACGTCGTGGCTGTCGGCGTTCATGTAGAGCGGACGCATGTTCAGCGCGTCATACAATTCCTCAACCACCTTGACCGCCTGCGGATCAGAATCTTCCGTGTTTGCGAATATGCAGGCGCGGCCATCGAAGAGGTTCGGCATGGCGGCCCATGGTCCGGAATATTCAGTACCGGCCATCGGGTGCGTGGCGACGAAGCGGCCGCGCATCGGGTGGTAATGCGCCGCGCGGACGATGTTGCTCTTGGTGGAGCAGGTGTCGATCACGATCTTCTTCGAGTTCCCCTCTTCCTTGAATATGTCAAGTACCTGCGGAAGCATCCTCACGGCTGCGCCGACCGGGATGGCGATCACGGTGATGTCGCTCCGGCGGATGCATTCCCCGAAGGGGACGACCTCGTCCACAAGTTCCATTTTCCGGGCCGCGGCGGCGTTGACCGGGTCGGTCTCCACCCCGAGTACAGTCCCGGCGAAGCCGCGCCGCTTCAAGTCTATCGCCATCGAGCCGCCTATCAGGCCCAGGCCTATCACCCCTACTATCATATTTTCTTAATACTCTGAACATTATCCCTGATCCGGCGTTCCGCAGCCTCAAGAACTTCGGTCGTGGCGCACAGGGAGACGCGGATGTAGTTCTCACCATTCTTTCCGAATATGAATCCCGGAGTGATGAACACACCTGCCTGATGCAGAACACGTTCCGAAATCACCTCTCCGGCGCTCATGCCATCCTTGGCGTAGCCTGAAGGTACACGCCCCCAAAGGAACAGGCCGGCGGTGTCGTGGTCGTAGACCGCACCGAGGGTGTCGAAGATCCGGCCTGCGGCGACACGTCTGCGGACATATTCAGAATTAAGCTTTGCGAACCATTCCGGAGACTGGTTCAGCGCCTCCACCGCCGCCAGCTGAAGCGGCTTGAACATCCCTGAGTCCATCTGGCTCTTGACCTTCAGAATCTCGGAGATCATCTCCGGAGCGCCGGCGACCATTCCGATTCTCCAGCCGCTCATGTTGTGCGACTTGCTGAGCGAGTTCAGCTCCAGGCAGCACTCCATCGCCCGTGGAACCGCCAGAATTGACAGCGGCTTGTCTGTCAGAATGAATGAATATGGATTGTCGTTCACTATCAGGATCTTGTGCCTCAACCCGAAATCCACCAGACGCTGATAGATCTCAGGTGTGGCCTTCGCCCCCGTCGGCATGTTCGGATAGTTCGTCCACATCACCTTCACACCCTCCAGATCCATCCTCTCCAGCGCGTCGAAGTCCGGCCACCAGTGGTTCTCCTCCAAAAGGTCGTAGGTAAGGATCTCCGCACCGGCCAGCCTTGCGGACGAGGTGTAGGTCGGATAGCCCGGATCCGGGACAAGAACCTTGTCGCCGGGATTGACGAATGTCAATGAGATAAGCAGGATGCCCTCCTTTGAGCCGACGAGCGGCTGGATGTTACTGCCAGGATCGAGGGCCACGCCGTAGTACCTTGAGTACCAATCGGCAAAGGCCTGTCTCAGAACAGGGAGTCCCTTGTAGTTCTGGTAGACGTGGTTCCCCGGCTCCGGAGCCGCCTTGACAAGGGCCTCGATGGCCGGAAGCGGCGGCATCCCGTCCGGAGCGCCGATTCCAAGGCTGATTATCCTATCCTCCCCTCTCGCGGCACGTTCCGCGTTCAAAGCGTCCAATTCCTTCTGCTTGCGGGAGAAGAAATATTCCTTTACAGATGATGTTCTTTTTGCTGGTTCGATGATCATAGCTACATTGATGTTTTAAAAGTAAGCGTTAAAAAATAAGTTGAACTAAAATTTGTGTCAGATTTATGAGGATAGATTTCTTTTGGAAGAAGGAGTGTGCCGGTGGCACATGACTGATGAGAAAAGAAATATAGACCATAAAGATTCACAAATTGTTCAAGTAATTTTTTAATGATTACTAAATTCGCCTAAAATATTAAGTCCTTTCATTAATGGTTTGACCGCCTTGAGTGCCTGACGGTAGCGGTCGTAAGTCGCGAACCGGATGTCCGCGTAGAAGAAGTACTGCCATTCCTGTCCGGGAATCGGCAGGGATTGGATACGTGTGAGGTTCATCTCGTAGAACGAGAGGATCGTCAGCACCTGCGCCAGCGAGCCTGGCTTATGCGGCAGGGTGAAGCAGAGGGAAGCCTTGTTGATCTCACGGCGGGGAACCGTGATGGCGTCGTCCAGAACCAGGAAGCGGGTGAAGTTCTGCTTGTAGGTCTCGATGCCGCGGGCAAGGATCCGCAGCCCGTTCTGCTCAGCGGCCAGCTCCGAAGCGACCGCACCGACTCCCGCCAACCCGCCACGCGCGATGTCGATGGCGCTCTTGGCCGTGTCCTCAGACTCCACCATCTTGATCCACGGGCAGTTGCGCTCGAAGAACTGCCGGGTCTGATTGATCGCCATGTAGTGGGTACGGACTTCCTTGATCTGACGGATGTCCTGCCCCGGAAGCGCCATAAGGTTCTGATGTATGGGGATGTACACCTCGCCTTTGATCCTGTAGGGATTCGATCTCAGAAGCTCGAAGTTGGGGATGAGGCCACCGGAGATCGTGTTCTCGATGGCCATCACCGCCGCCTGCGCCTCGCCGTCGGCCACCGCCCTGAACAGCCCCTCGAAGGTCGGACACTCCACAATGGAGATCTCCTCTCCTCTTGCCGAGTAGAATTCCCTCGCGGCCTGCTCGTGGAAGCAGCCCCTATAGCCCTGTATCGCAACTTTTGTCATATTCATCAATCAACTTTAGCAGACAGGAGCGTTCCTGCCATAATTTCCCGGACTCTCCGCCATCGCCGCGGCGGCATAGTCCTTATCAGCGATTAAAAAAGGCTGCCCGGAAAAGCACCGGACAGCCGTATATTCATTCACCTTTGTTCTGAATACTCTTGCGTACGCCCGTCCTGTCCTTTACCTGCCGTGGTAAAAGAAATAAAAACCGAAGGAATAAAATCGCACGCTCTTTGTCATAACATCGCAAAAATAGTAAAAAGGAGACAAAATGTTCTCTAATTTTTAAGAATATGAAGGGAGAGGCGTGGGAAAAGTTCCTCAGCCCGTCCCAGGATGGTCATTAGACGGTCAATATCTCCTTCTCCTTCGCTGACACGAGTTCGTCAACCGCCTTCACTTTCGCGTCGGTGGCCTTCTGAATCTCATCCTCGCCCTCCTTGCGCACGTCCTCCGAGAAATCGCCGGCCTTCTCCGCCTTCTTCAGGGCGTCCACGCCGTCGCGGCGGGCGTTGCGCACGGCCACCTTGATGTTCTCGCCAGTGGCCTTGGCCTTCTTGATGAGTTCCTTACGCCTTTCCTCCGTGAGAGGAGGAATAGGGCAACGGATCACCTCGCCGTTGTTCTGAGGCGTGAAGCCGAGATTGGCGTTGATGATCGCCTTCTCGATCGGCCCGATCATGTTTTTCTCCCAAGGCTGGATGGCGATGGTCCTGGCATCCGGAACCGTCACTGAGGCGACCTGGGGAACAGGGGTCTGGGAACCATAATAGTCAACCATCACATTGTTGAGGATGGACGGATTGGCCTTTCCCACGCGGTAGGTCTTGAGGTCTTCCTCAAGGAACTGGATGGAGTCCTCCATTTTGGACTTCACTCCATTGATGATCTCTTTCGCTTTGTCTGTAAGCATAGTCTATAGTGTTAATTGTTATCAATCAGTTATTTCGTTTTCCGTCGGGCCGTGCTGTGATCCGTCAGGCTTCGCTGCGTCCTGTCGGGCTGCGCTATGGTCCGTCGGGCAGCGCCGTGTCCAGTCAGGCTGCGCTGTGATCCGTCAGGCAGCGCCGTATCCAGTCAGGCTGCGCCGCGGAGGCTCGCCCTTTGCGGACTTTCGCCTGACGCTATCGGTGGACAAGGGTCCCGACCTTCCCGCCGTTCACCAGCTTGAGAAGGTTCCCCTCCACGTTCACATCGAAGACGATGATCGGCATGTTCCCGTCGCTGCAGAGGGCGTATGCCGTCTGGTCGAGAACCTTAAGGTGCCTGGCCATCGCCTCGTCGAAAGTCAGCTCGTCATACTTTACAGCGGTAGGATCCTTCTCCGGGTCAGCCGTATAGACTCCGTCCACACGGGTTCCCTTCAGAACCACGTCTGCATTGATCTCAAGCGCCCTGAGCGCCGCTCCGGAGTCGGTGGTGAAAAACGGGCTGCCGGTCCCGCCGGCGATCAGAGCCACGCCCCCCTCCTCCAGCACCTTGACTGCGTTGTCGCGGTTGTAGTAGCGCACAAGAGGCTCCATCGGTGTGGCGGAGAAGACCTCGGCATGCACCCCCTCGTCCTTAATGAACTGACTGAGCGCCAAAGAGTTGATCACGGTCGCCAGCATTCCCATCCGGTCACCCTCAACCCTGTCGAACCCCTTCTCAAGCCCCTGGAGGCCTCTGAATATGTTGCCGCCGCCGTTGACGATGGCAATCTGCAGCCCGGCCTTCGCCGCCCGCGCGATCTCCTTTGAATATTTCCGCAGACTCTCCGGATCTAGTCCCTTTCCAACGGACCCGCCCAGGCTCTCTCCGCTCAATTTAAGCAAAACTCTCTTGTACATAGTGCTTTCCAGTGTCAAAAATGTTTGGTCAAGACCCTTCACCAAGGCGCGCCCCGCCCCAAGGAACAGTCTCGAAAGACAAATATACAAAAAAAGTCGGACTGTCAGCAAATTGACAATCCGACTTTTTGGTGGTGATTATTTTGTTGGACTTTCCGTCGCCCTAGGGTGCCGCGCTACACTCCAGGGCAACGCTTTTGGCACTTTTCGTCGCCCGAGAGTGCCAGGCCGCACGCTTGGGCGACGCTTCCGCACCTTTTTGTCGCTCGGTGGTGCAGGGCAGAATTACGTAAGTAAGGATGACGGGACTCTTCGGTGACAACACACACTCTTAGTCGCCCAAAAGCACAGCGGAAGACCCTTCCGTGAGCAGAACGCGCCGTCTCGCTCACGAGACAACCTCGGAAGACCCTTCCGTGAGCAGAACGCGCCGTCTCGCTCACGAGACGACCTTGGCAGACCCTTTCGTGAGCAGAATGCGCCGTCTCGCTCACGAGGCAACCTCGGCAGACCTTTTCGTGAGCAGAACACGCCGTTCCGCTCACGAGACATCCTCGGAAGACCCTCCCGTGAGCAGAACGCGCCGTCTCGCTCACGAGATGCCTTGGCATACCCTTCCGTGAGCAGATCGCGCCATTTCACTCACGAGGCAACCTCGGAAGACCCTTCCGTGAGCAGAACGCGGCTTTTCACTCACGAGACAACCGCGGAAGACCCTCCCGTGAGCAGAACGCGCAGTTTCACTCACGAGACAACCGCGGAAGGCCACTCCGTGAGCAGAACGCGGCTTTTCGCTCACGAGACATCCTTGGCAGACCCTTTCGTGAGCAAAACGCGCTATTTTGCTCACGAGACAACCGCTGAAGACCCTTCCGTGAGCAGAACGCGCCGTCTCGCTCACGAGACAACCTCGGAAG
>OQVP01000535.1_pt1 | contig 14624 bp, 11 predicted proteins | sample 1691541 | NCBI WGS metagenome assembly OQVP01 (sample SAMN03418258, study PRJEB22391) | human gut metagenome | biome: human-gut; feature: organic feature; material: feces | host: Homo sapiens | place: Tanzania | collected 2013-01 | reverse complement strand
GTTGAATATCGTTGCTGTATTGCCGATTTCGTATCGTTTTGCTTTAAGTCTTACAGCCTTAGAATTGTTTTTGCTTCCAGGATTATTCATTAAAGGTGCATATAAGCCAATTTTAACATCAGAGTTTTTTTCAAAGAGTAAATACCTCCAATTTAAGCATTCGCCTTTATTGATTTTTTTTATATTTCTTCTTCTAGTATATAGCTTGTATTTGTTTACTTTGTCTTCAAGTTTAGCAGAGTATGTTCCATATAAAACGTTCTGATTATGTTACAATCAATTTCTATAATAATAGTTTTGTATAAGGGTAATTTAAAAGACTATGCATTCAATATTGATAAAACTATTAATATTATTGTTGTAGACAATACCCCTAACAGAAATTTGAATTTGACCCGTGATAATCTCTTTTATATCCCTTTGAAAAAAAATGTTGGTATAGCTAGAGCATTAAATATCGGATTTTCAAAAGCTAAAGAGTTTAATTCAAAATGGGTGTTAACAATGGATCAAGATTCTGATTTGCCTCCCAATATGTTAATATCTTTTCTGAACTTTTTAAATAAGTGTAATGAAAGAATAGGTCTCGTTTCTCCGCAAATTAATATGTTTGTTGGCGAAAACCATGTTGCTAATAATTCTATCCTAGAAATAAAAGAAGCTTTGACTTCTGGTAGCTTCATAAATATGGATGCATATGATTGTGCAAATGGTTTCAGGGACGAAATGTTTATTGATGCTGTGGATTTTGAATTTTGTAGAAATATTAGGAACAAAGGGTATAAAATTTATCGAATATGTAGTGTCGTTATGCAACACCAATTAGGTGATTCATATGAGGTAGGAATATTCGGTAAACATTTATTTTATATTACCAACCATAATTATATAAGGCATTATTATATGCAGAGAAATTCTATGTATCTTGATTCTCTCTATAAAGTTCATGAGTCTTTTCTTAAAACGTTAAAAGCAATTTTTAAAATAATTCTTTTTGAACGTGATAAGTATCGAAAGTTGAAGGCTCGATATTATGGCTGGAAAGATTTTAAGAATAATAAATTTGGTGAATTTAATTATAATTTATGATTTCGGTTTGTTTAGCTACACACAATGGACAGAGCTTTCTAAAAGAGCAAATCTTGTCTATTTTAAATCAGTTGGATTCTGCAGATGAGTTAATCATATCTGATGATGGTTCTACAGATAAAACCATCTCGATTATTCAGGGAGTTAAGGATAAAAGAATTCGTTTATTTAGACAATTTAGTCCTAAGGGGCTTCCTGCTCACGAGTATGCTACTCTCAATTTTGAAAATGCATTAAAACATGCAATGGGTGATTATATTTTTTTGGCAGACCAAGATGATGTTTGGATAAGTAATAAAGTAAGTATTGTTGTAGATTATCTTCGAAAATATCCTTATGTAGTAAGTGATTGCTTTGTTACTGATGAAAATTTAAATATAATTTCAAATACTCGTTTTACAAAAGAAGAGCATGTCCATTTTAATAAATATGCAGCTTTAGTATTAAGTACTCCCTATCAAGGTAGTTGTGCTGCCTTTAGACGTGAAATTCTTGATTTAGCCTTACCATTTCCAAGAGGTTTACAGTCTCATGATAGATGGATTGGTGATGTTGCTGCTTTTTTCTTTTCTGTCAAGATAATTCCTGAAAAATTAATTTACTACAGAAGGCATGAAGGTACCGCTTCTAATTCCTTTGGAAATAAGAAAACGAGTTGTATTTTTAAAACTCTTCATTATAAATGGGTTTATATTAAGGAGATTGTTAAATTGAAATTGACTTATGGGTTTAGAGCAAAAAATTAATTATCAGTTAAATAAATATCCTTTTATCAAGAGATATGTTAAGAGGGTATATCAATATGCTATGTATTCTGTCTCGCAGAAAATCAAGTCTGAAGGTAATATCTTACGTATTTCTCCTAATGTCAAAGGTGAGTATTTCTTTGGGTATTATGACAAATCTCCTTGGGATTCAAATATGCGATATGTACTTTGTATGAGAGCACAGGACACATGGTCAGTTCCTGATCCAACAAGTTCTGCAGATATATTACTGCTGGATTCCAAAAACGGATATAAGGAAAAGAAAATAGCAACAACACATACATGGAATGTCCAGCAGGGATGTATGGCTCAGTGGCTAGGACCAGATTTCAATAAACGTATTCTATATAATGATTTACGAAACGGCATGTATTGCTCTATAGTACTTGATGTAGAATCTGGTACTGAGAAAGTTTTGCCAGTTCCATGTTATACTGTTTCTGCAGATGGTAAGATTGCACTGAGTTTGGATTTCTCTCGCCTTCATAATTTGAGATTAGGTTATGGATATGCTGCTTTACCAGAGGTAACGAAAGGTATTGCTTTGCCTGAATCAACAGCAATTTGGAAATTAAATATAGAAACAGGAGAAGTAACAGATCTGTTGAAATATACTGATTTCGTTAAATTCCTTCCAAGAAAAGAAATGCTCGAGTCTGGTAGTGTGCATAAGGTGAATCATTTGATGTTGTCACCTAACGGAAAGCGATTCATGGTATTGTATCGTTGGTTCTGTGGCCAAAGAAAATATACTCGTCTTATTACTTGTAATGTAGATGGAACTGATATGTACGTCCTAAGCGATGATGATATGGTGAGTCATTGTTATTGGAAGAATGATGAGGAAATCATAGCGTTTGAAAATAAACATGATGGCGGAACTGGATATTATCTGATGAAAGATAAAACCAGTAACTATGTTCATTTGTGGAAACATATTAGTAATGATGGACATCCGAGTTATTCTCCCTTAAATGATGGATCAGTAGTCTTTGATACATATCCTGATAAAAAACGTATCCAAGAAATTAAGATTGCAAAGGATTCGGATATTGATGGAAAGAATATAAGAGTCATTGCAAAGGTATTTTCTCCATTTAAATATGATAATGATACTCGTTGTGATCTTCATCCTCGTTGGAGTAGAGATGGAAAGAAAATCTGTTTTGATGGAACGTTTGAAGGTAGTAGAGGTTTATATATTGTAAATTTAGATAATAATGAATAGAATCGCTGTTTTATTGCCGGTATATAAAAAAGATAATCCTGGCTTTTTGAAGAATACTATTCAATCTCTTTTAAATCAATCTTATCCATCTTTTACTATTTTTTTAGGTGTTGATGGACCAATTGAAGGAGAATTGAATGAAGTTGTGAAAGAATGTGAGGAAAAAGATATTTTTTATGTCTTGAGATTTCGAGAAAATCGTGGTCTAGCTTGTGTTTTAAATGATTTGTTAACAGCTTCTATAAATAAAGGTTATGAATTCTTTGCTCGTATGGATGCTGACGACATTTGTTTAAAAGATAGATTTGCAAAGCAAATGGCTTTCTTACAGTTGCATCCTGATGTGGATGTTGTTGGAGGTAGTATTGAAGAAATAGATGAGAATGGGGAGAAGAATGGAAAGAAGGTAATCTATCCGTTGACTCATGATGAATGCCGAAAGTTTTTCCGTTATCGTGATCCTTTAGCGCATCCTGCAACTTTTTTCCGTAAAAGCTATTTCGATAAAGTCAAAGGGTATCGACCTGAATATAGAAAGAACCAAGACACCATGCTATGGTTTGATGGTTTTATGAATGGATGTATATTCGCTAATCTCCCGGATACAGTTTTATATTTTCGAGTTGCTAAAGATTTTTATGGCCGTAGAAATGGATGGAAAAGAGCAAAACAAATGGTGCGTTCCCGTATGGAAATCAATAAAGCGATGAAGTATGATATAAGTGCCAATCTTTTTGCTATAGCTATGGCTATTATGACAGTTTCGCCTACATGGTTCAAGAAACTATTATATAGGGTCAGATAATAAGTTCTTAAATTAACAATCTTAAAAACAAGTTTGGATTATGGCTTCAAGAGTTAAAGTATTTGATAAACTTCGTAGCAAGAAAAAGATTGGTGAGCGATGGACGTTAGTTCGAAAATTAGGTGAAGGTGGTAATGGTCAAGTTTGGATTTGTAGTGATGCTGATAAAGTAAAATACGCTATAAAATTTTTTAAATATGGTCGTTATGGTCAGGCATATGGTCGTTTTGTCGATGAAGTAAAATTCATGGAGCAATATTATCACATACAGGGCGTCATGCCGGTTATTGATAAATATCTACCGACTAAAAATCAAAAAGTAGGCGATAAATCACTTCCTAGTTATTATGTAATGCCCTTAGCTGACCCTATCTCATCTAAAATACATTCTATGTCTTTAAATGATAAGATAGTTGTAATACAGAGTTTACTTAGAATGCTGGTTAATCTTCATCGCAACAAAATAGCCCATCGTGATATCAAGCCTTCGAATATTCTTTATTATCAGGGAAACTATGTATTGCCTGATTTTGGATTAGTATACTTTTTAAAGAAAACAGTTAAAACACCCAAGAGGGCCAAGCTAGGTGCCAGATGGACCATATCGCCTCAGATGGAAAGAGATTCTCAAAGTGCTGATATGTATAAGGCTGATGTTTATTCAATGGCAAAAACTATTTGGATGATATTGACGGGAGATGAACTTTCTTTTGAAGGACAGTACCTCGGTAATAGTATTATTGGGCTATCACAAAAGATGAAATGTGATATGTATCTATATCCATTGGATAAATTGTTGACAGATTGCACTGACAACAATGAAGCTTCAAGGCCAACAGCTAAAGAACTGGAACTTCGGTTTAACGAATGGATACAAGTTAATGAGAACTGGTCTAAAGAGAATCTCCTTCAGTGGCAAGAAATACAAGACCAATTATTTCCCATAATGAAGCCTACGCATGCAGAATGGACGAATTTGAATGATATAGTTCATATTCTTCAGCTTTTAGGAAAATATGATAGCTTAAATCATATGTTTTTTCCAGACGATGGAGGACTTGATTTGACGGATGCTTCTATTTCTTATGAACAAGGATGTATAGAACTACGTTGTGGCGCTTTCGTTTACATTATAAAACCTCGTTTTTTATCCTTTGAAAATATAAACGAAAGTATTGAGTGGAATTATTTTTTCTTGCAAGCTGATCCAATGCCTGCGATAACTCAAAATATGTCCAAAGATGAATATTTTGAAGAATTTTATGAAACTAGTCCTTTGGAGTATTTGCCTCTAAGTGAAAATAATAAAATTGTAGAAGATAACGGAAAGGTTATTGAAACAAGACATATTATTAGATATCTAAAAGGGTCATTTGTTTTGTTTCATAAAGATTCTATTTACAATCACATCATTTCAAAATATCGAGGTGAACATGAGAAGATGGGCTTCTTGAAATTCCGGGAAGAAATATTCAAATTAGAGAAGAGGTTTAGAGGCGAGACCATGGAGACTATTGGGGCTAAAAATAAACAAAATAGGGTTTAATATGGATGTTTGAAATATATCCATATTGCTATAATATAACAAAGAATTTAAAGTAAAATCAAATATTATGAGTACAGATTTGAAAAGAAGAAATGTGCCTTTTTCTCCACCTGATATGACGGAGGCTGAGGCTAGTGAAGTACGTGATGCTATTTTGTCTGGTTGGATTACAACTGGTCCACGTACTAAGAAGTTGGAAAAGGAAGTGGCTGAGTTTGTTGGCGCGGAGAAGGCTGTATGCCTGAACTCGCAGACAGCCTGTGCAGAAATGGCGCTGAGATTGCTTGGCGTAGGCGAGGGGGATGAGGTTATCGTTCCTGCTTATACTTATACGGCAAGTGCATCAGTTGTTACCCATGTGGGGGCAACCATCGTCTTCGTAGATGTACAGAAGAATTGTCTCGAAATGGATTACGAGGCTTTGGAGAAGGCTATCACTCCTAAAACCAAGGCGGTGATTCCTGTGGATCTCGGTGGTATCCCTTGCGATTATGACCGCATCTTCGCTATCGTGGAAAGCAAGAAGGAGATGTTTACTCCTAAGACTGATCTTCAGAAGATGATTGGCCGTATCGCTGTTTGTTGTGATGCTGCCCATGCCTTCGGTGCTTCACGTAATGGAAAGATGGTGGGTAGCATCGCTGACTTCTCTTCATTCAGTTTCCATGCTGTCAAGAACTTCACCACAGCTGAGGGCGGTGCCTTGTCATGGAATCTTCCTTTCGGTAATGAGAAGGTGGTGAAGGATTTGGATAAGAATCCTGAGAATACCTTCAGCGGTGTGCCTGAGATTGAGGGTGAGACCTGGAACGAGAACCTGTATCGCAAGGCGCAGTTGTTGAGCTTGCATGGTCAGAACAAGGATGCCTTGGCTAAGACGAAGCTAGGTGCCTGGGAGTATGATATCATCGGTACCTGGTATAAGTGCAATATGACAGACGTGGTGGCTGCCATCGGTCTGGTTCAGATGAGCCGTTACAAGGGTATGCTGGAACGTCGTCGTCAGATGATTGAGCGTTACAATGAGGTTTTCAAGGACATGAATGTAGCTGTATTGCCTCACTATAACGGGGAGCATACTTCTTCTGGTCACCTCTATATCGTTCGCCTCCTAGGTAAGACCCGTGAGGAGACAAACAAGGTGATTGAGATGATGGCAGAGCGTGGTGTGGCTACCAATGTACATTATAAGCCACTGCCAATGATGACTGCCTACAAGAAGTTGGGCTTCGACATCAAGGATTTCCCAAATGCTTTCCACATGTTTGAGAATGAGATTACTCTGCCTCTGAACACCAAGATGACGGATGAGGACTTGGAGTATGTAATCGAATGTTTCAAGGAATGCGTGAAGTAAGATTCTATGAAGAGATTATTTGATATCATTGCATCTGGATGCGGACTCATCATATTGAGTCCGCTCCTCTTGGTTTTGGCTATCTGGATTAAGTTGGATAGTAAGGGGCCGGTGTTCTACCGTCAGGTGAGAGTGGGAAGACATAACAGGGATTTCCGCATCTTCAAGTTCCGCTCGATGAGAGTAGGGGCTGATAAGGGTTCGCTGGTTACCATCGGTGGTAGGGATCCAAGAGTTACCCGTTCGGGTTATTACATCAGAAAGTACAAGTTTGATGAGCTTCCTCAGCTGATCAATGTCTTTATTGGTGATATGAGTCTGGTGGGTCCAAGACCCGAGGTTCGTCACTATGTTAACTATTGGACTCCTGAGCAAATGCATGTGCTGGATGTAAGACCGGGAATCACAGACCCTGCCAGCATCAAGTTCAGAAATGAGAATGAGTTAATGGAGAAGGCTGCTGATCCTGAGGACTATTACATCCATGTAATCATGCAGGAGAAAATCAAACTCTATCTGGAGTACGTGAAGAATGCCAGCTTCTGGTATGACATCAAGCTTATCTTCAAGACATTTGAAGTGATTGTGAAAGAATAGCCCCACCTGTCCCTCCCCAGCGGGAGGGTCCTTACCCTATACCCAAGCCCTAAATCCCTACCATAGGGATTAGGGAGGTAACCGCCCTCCGGTGCTCGGAACCGCTGCGCTATAAGGTTGGCGGACCAATCAAAGGTCTGCGCCAGATTTTGCGGGATGGGACCGCCGAGGAATAGCAGTTTACAGTTAAAGTTTACAGTTGATTTTGTAGTAATTGGCTGATAACTTGCAGATTTCTTCTGATTTTCTTGGTGGTTTCGAGGAAAAAGTGTATTTTTGCGGCAGAAGTGTAAAATATAGAAGGAATTGATTATGAGAAGTATGAATAAAATGTCGGCGGAGGATATCGCTAAGCTTAAGGCGGTAGCTTTGTATGTCTTAGACAAATGTGGTGAAACGGATTTCATTCATTTGTTTAAGATTATCTATTTTGCGGAAAGGAATCTCTATGCAAAATATGGTCAGCATTTAGTTAAGGATACTTTTATCGCCATGGAACACGGACCAGTTCCCTCTCATCTTTATGATGCCTTGAAATTAATGAATGGCAAGGGAAACAATAAGGATGTCAAAGCTATTAGCGATTCTTTGTTACCTGCTGGTGGGGAATGCGCCTGGTTTTTTGTGAAAGCTGGCGAAAAGCCAGATTTGGACGAATTGAGTAAAGCTGAGATAGAAGCGTTGGATGCTGCCATTGATAAATACAAAGATATGGATACCATGACTTTGTCAGAGTTATCTCATGATTCTGCTTGGCATGAGGCATGGGATAAGAATCATAATGCTGTTATGACCTCTCTGAATATTGCAAAAGCAGGTGATGCTTCTAATGAGTTTTTAGAGTATCTCCATGAACAGGAATTTATAGATTCTATTTTGGAGGCTTAGGCTATGGTGAACTTCAAAGAATTGCTGGGAAATAATAATCAGCTTCAAAACTTGCTCCTAGAAACAGTTGAGGAAGGTGAAGTTTATCGTCTTTGTCTGACTAAAGAAGAGGGCATCATTCCTAAGAATAAAGGAGATGAAGGGAGAAAGAAGTTCTTTGTGGTAGTTGGTAAAGACAAAGAGGGGAATGCGGTTGGTTTTGTACTTATCAATTCAGAAATCAACAAGCACCTTCCTGAATGTAGAAGGAAATTGCACTATTTATTGAAGGCTTCTGAGTATGAGTTTTTGGGTGAGCAAGATAGATTTGTCGATTGCTCTGATTTTAAAAGAATTTCAAAGGAACGATTTGCTGAATTGTTTTCAACAGATAAGATGAAGGGAAAAATTAATAAGAATGATTTGGTAGAAATAAAAAAGGCTATTTGTTCTTATGAGAATGTTTCCATGAAGTTGTTGAAACGTTTTGGATTGATATAACTAGGAAATTTATTGTGATTTTTTAGGTGAAGGAGTGTACTTAGCATTCCTTTACCTTAATAACGATACAAAATAACTTTTTTCGAAAAACTTACCGCTTAATTGTTAAATTACAAATATGAAAAATCGTAGAACTATTACATTTAATATAGGTGATGAAAACCGTATTGTAGTGGAAAACATCAATAAGGATACCATTAAGTCATCAATCTTTTCTGAACCATATCATTATATTCTTAATGCTTTGGATCATTATATTGATGCGTTGCCTGATAACAGGGACGATGATTTAAAGGGTAATGATATATGGAGAAATAATATCTTTGCATTCATTGGTGAAAGAGGTTCTGGAAAGACTTCGTGTATGCGCTCTATTGTGCATCTGCTTGAAGACCCTCGTAGTTCCCAACTGGATAATGAGGTCTTAAAGAATCATTTCTATGCGCTTGACATGATTGATCCTTCGTTTATTGACAGTGAATCGAACATCATAGGCGTTATATTGGCTACACTTTATAAGAAATTCCTGGATCATTCTCATAATGTAAACGAAGGTTTGAAATTCAAATTGGCTGAATCTTTTGCCAGAGTGCAGCATGATTTTAGCAGAATGATGACATTGAACGCTATACCTGATGATGATTTGGAAGCTTTGTCTTCTTTGTCAGCAGCGATTGACCTCAGAACTTCTATGTATGAGCTGATAGGCAGATTCATGAAGTATATGGGTAAGGAAAATGCGATTCTTCTGATATCTGTGGATGACATTGACTTGCATTCCAGAGATGCAACCAAAATGGTTGAACAGATTCGGAAATATTTGGTCTTACCTAATGTGCTTGTAGTTATGGCAGTAAAGTTAGATCAATTGGCTAAGCTTAAACGTTTGCATTACTCTAGGGAATATAGTGATACAAGACAGACTTTAAATGATAAGGATCTTGATGAAATGGTGGACCGGTATATCACGAAACTGGTTCCATATAATCATCGTGTATATATGCCGGAGTCTACCTTCTATTGGGATGCAGGGTTGCACATCAATCAGAAGAATACTTCTTGCTATCAGTTTGAATCAGTAAGACAGGCTGTTCCGGAATTGATTTTCAGAAAAACGAGATACTTATTTTATAACAGTGCTGTAAAGACGAGTTTTATTGTACCGGATAACCTTCGTGAATTGCGCCAGATTATCAGACTCTTGGTTGACATGAAGGATTACTGGCTGTATGATGGAGATGGAAAGTTAATAGCTGAAGAATATAATAATAAAGAGGTGTTTAAGAAATACCTTTTTGAGAGTTGGGTGAAGAATCATCTTGATGCTGATTCTCAGGAAGGAATTAAAGAATTTGCTTCCATTTCTGAGGCCATACAGATTAATGCTACTGCTTTACGTATTATACGGGACAAGTTTGAAAAGGATAAGTATTTTGAGCCAAAAGATTCTGCTATCTCAAATATCCTCAAATCCAATAACCAGGTTTATAATATAGCAATAGGAGATGTTTTGGCCATCATCGATTTATTGGAAAGGAAGGATATTACCTTGGAGCAGATGCATTTCCTTTTTATGATTAAAACCATCTATTCCATGAGACTCTATGAGTCTTATGATGAATATATAGAGGAACTTCATGCTGATAAGGAACTTAATGGAGAAATGACTTCTGAAAGAGTTTTGGCACGTGGCTTGTATCAGGACATGAAATTACCGAATTATTTGAAGTTAGTAGGAGGTAGATTTTTCAACACCCGAATGATTGTTGAACTTCCAAAGAAGTCAGACTACCCATATCGTTCAAATCGCGTCATCAACTTAGAGGCTTTGAAGGCTTTAATGAAATTGTGTTCAGAAAAGCCTGAGAATCTGATGCCTATTGAGTTGAAGATGGCAGAAGTATTTATGTTGTGCACTGCCAGAATTTTTAAATCAAAGCATTATCTACCTCTTAAAGATAATGATTATATAGAACCTAATTATAGAGAATACCGAGAGTTAGTATATGCTGCATCTTTAGCTAGAAAGCCAAAAGGATATTGGGATATAGGGTCTTTTCTCTTTAATGTTGTCGATATTGAAAGATGTTATCAGAGGTTCGAATATGGTGATAAGTTTATTGACTTAATGAATCAGTCTGATGCTTTATTTAGTAATTCTTTATATAATGGCTTCAAGTCATTAGCGAAGAGTGACATCAGAAATATGTCTCCTAAAGATTATCTGGATTACTGCAATGCTCATTCATCTTTGTTGGTGTCAGAAAATACAGAATTGCCTGTATTTGATAAACATATATGGCTGTCATGGGCTTGTGTAAGAAATGCTGAGATTTTATGCGATCTTGTTTCTTTCCTGGATGAAGATGAATATAAAAATAGCGGTGATGATGTTAAAATCCTGGAGCGTTTCTTTTTATTGATGTCACAATATTCTATCTACAGTTATGATAAAACGGGAAATGGTGAAGAGGGTGATTATTATCGAATCAACTATCGTTTTGCCAGACTCGTGATGGAGACATTGAAGGAAATAAGCAGTTCTTATTCTTTAAAGAAAATCTTCAAGTTAATTTTCGATGATTTCATGACTCCAGAAAAGAAGAATTCTGAGTTTTATGAAGGAACAATAAAAAAGTTGATGGAAGATTATTATAACGAGGTGAATGGTCAGGTTCCTGTTATAACGGCAGAAAGATTAGCGTCTACTTTAACCAAAAGGATGTGTTCTAAAAGTACAGTGATAAATAAAATTCTTAGATTGGATGCTCGTTTTAGGAATGAACCTTATCGGAATATGCTGAATGAGGTGTTACCTATTGCTGGAAAGGAACTTATGTCGGTGGATGATGTGCCTCAAATTATTGAGGCTATCAATAATGGACTAAACGAATTGAATAATGGAAACGCTGAGACAAACAATCAAAACGCTGTTCCAACTGCAGAAGAGTGATAACGTTATAGCATCTCTATTGAAGGCAAAATGTCATGACGATGCCCATGTAAATCGCCAATGGTTCGTAAGGGCTTATCTGGACGATATCAGTCCTATCAGAACCAAGGATCAGGTGGAGGCTATATTTGACTTGCTTGAGTCTAAATGGGCAATGAATGAAAATGATATCAAGTCGCTGGCATTTTGTCCTAATAAAAGCGTCTTCAATGTCTTGCTTCATTTTTCCTCATGTGTGTTGAAGGAATATAAACATCAGCCTGTTTGCAGATATGATGACTTGTTGAGATGGCATGACCTTACTTCTAATCTGGGGGAAGACTTGTTTACGACTTCTTACCTTGCAGCAAAGGATGTTATGCAGAAAGTGGACCGCAGTTTTTTTAACTGGAAAGATATCATCAGTCATGACAATGCCGCACTTAATAACATTTTTGAGAAGAGAATGATAGATTTACACTATCATCTTTATGGTTCTATTTTTGTTTTTGACTTAAACTGGTTGAGCTTGATGAATGATGTGACAGATCGGCAGGATAGTTTCCAAAAAATCTTCGATTATCTGAGAGCTCCTCATATCATCAATTCAAGTGAGGTAAGCAACAGTCTGTATAATAAGGTGATGAAGGCTGCTTCTATCAGACTCTTGCTGTTTTGGTATCTGAATCCTGATGTAGATGATGATTTGGTTGAGAGTTATTATCACTCTACGATGGGGATGCTAGAGGTTGATGAGGATTTACTGATGAACAGCAAGTTGCTGGAACTCTCCAATCGGGTCAATGTGGCTAGGATGATGAAAGGTTATCGTTTTGGAACGCAAGATAATACGCAGAAGAATATCTTGGATTATGCTATTTCTGCAGACATCATGTTGGCTTCTGCTGGGGAGGGTGAGTATATTTACTCGGTTTTGGCAGGTGAGCGTTTCTTGATGTATCGGATGTTTAAAAGAATCTTTGATGGTACTGTTGATTCTGGCATGACAACGCTTTTCTACATATATCTGCTGATTAAAAGTGAATTTAGAAATGAAATTGTACAATTGAATGATTCTGTTGGCTTTGCCAACTTTGCTGATTATCAAGGTAGAAAAGTCCTTTTTCTAAAGGAAAACTCGGCATATGGCAGGATTGTGGCACAAGTGGCAATTGGCAGTTCTCTGTCTGATTCTCAAAAGTTTCTGGAGGCTCGTATCTCCCCCAAGGAGAGTAAGGAAGGACTGCAAAAGGCGTTAGAAGGAATTGATAAATCTTTAAGGAATGGTGTTTTGGCATCACATAATGCAGATGAACTGGCTAAAAGATATTCCATTATACTGCATTTTATAAAGAGGGATGATGAAGAAAAACAAAAAGCAATCCTATTGCATAGGGATTCTTCGCTATATTATCGGCATTATGGTTTGAGGAATAAAATCAAGAAGCAAGCTATGGCTCTGAAAAACTGGCAGAAGATGTGTTCTGAATTAGATAAAGAATGTCGGGTTGTGGGCATTGATGCTGCCAGTTCTGAGATAAAATGCCGTCCTGAAGTGTTTGGACAGGTATATCGTTATTTGAAATATTATGTTCCAACTTCTGCATACAACCGTAAGGATAAGGAATTGGGATTTACTTTTCATGTGGGTGAAGACTTCCTGGATATCGTTGATGGTTTGCGGGCCGTGCGCGAATGTATCTTATTCCTGAATCTGGAGAATAGAGATAGATTGGGGCACGCTTTGGTTTTGGGTACAGATGTAGAAAAGTATTATCGTAAACGATGTTATTATATATCGATGTCTAAACAAACCTTGCTTGACAATATCGTATGGCTTTACTTCGAAGGCTCTTGCTGTGATGGATTCAATCGTATTGCTGTTAAGCTAAAGTCTTTGTATTCCAAATACTTTGATGATGTATATGGAAAATGCAAGATTATGGATGGCAATCATGTATTAACCCCAAGCATAGAAGATTACTATAATGCCTGGTTGTTGAGAGGTGATAATCCGGAATGCTACAAGAATCCTCAAAAGGAAATTGAAAACAGTCTCGATAGTTTTTGGGGTATTTATGCGCTGAACGAATCGGAGGCTATATGCAAAGCAAGGAAAAATATAAAGGCTCGTTACTTATATTATTTCTATCACTACAATGATTCTGTATATCAGGAAGGCTGCAAGTGTGATCAAATTAAACTGGATGAAGATTATATTTATGTTATCAGACAGTTGCAGGCTAAGTTACTGGATGAGGTGGAAACGAAGCATATCTCTATAGAAACGAATCCTACATCAAATTATAGGATTGGTGATTTTGAGAGATATGATGAGCATCCTATCTTATATTTCTTCAATTACGGATTGGAGCATGAGGGTATTGTACCGCATTCTATAACTGTTTCTATCAATACAGATGATAAAGGTGTTTTCTCTACATCTTTAGAACGTGAATTCTCTGTAATGGCCGCTGCTTTGGAAAAGAAGTCGTTAATAGAGAAGGACGGCAATTCTCCAAGAAGAATTTATGACTGGTTAGATAGAATCCGTGAAATGGGATTCGAAATGAGGTTTGATAAATGAGAATAATACATGGAAGCCTGACACAGGTGTTGATACGCGATGAAAAGGCATTGATACGCAAAAATAATATATAATGATGATAGACTTTCAAAAACAATTTGATTCAGTAACAGGGGCATTAAATCTTTTCGACCTCTCGTATTTGATTTCTGGTGCAGCTATGCTAGGTGTGCTTTCATATACGTATCCAGAATTTAGACATTTTCTAGTTCATAAGGACAATATGATCTTTTCTGCAATAATTTGTGTGGTTGCAGCTTATATTTCAGGTGTAATTTGCTGGGTTATTGGAAAAAGATTCCGATATTTGTTGTTGATACTTAGAAAATGGAATCTTAAAGCAGTAAA
>OQVP01000534.1_pt1 | contig 14628 bp, 15 predicted proteins | sample 1691541 | NCBI WGS metagenome assembly OQVP01 (sample SAMN03418258, study PRJEB22391) | human gut metagenome | biome: human-gut; feature: organic feature; material: feces | host: Homo sapiens | place: Tanzania | collected 2013-01 | reverse complement strand
AGAGTTCCTTGCCAATAATTTCCGCGCAAAGATCATTGATGTCGGTGCGGAGAACCTGATCGTGGAATTTACCGGTAACCACAGCAAAGTGAATGCACTGATCCAGCGTTTTAATGAAGAGTATGAGGTGCTGGAGCTGGCGAGAACCGGTATTACGGGACTTGGCAGAGGTATTGAGAACGTTACTTATATCGAAGATTAAATATCAAAAGATCAAAGTTCGAAAGATCAAAGTTCTTATCAGTTAGCTCTAGGGTATATCCCTATCAGTTATAAATTTTATGTCTCATAACGGAGGAGAAGAAAATGGCTAAGATTTTTTATCAGGAAGATTGTAATCTCTCTTTATTAGATGGAAAAACAATCGCAATTATCGGCTACGGCAGCCAGGGACATGCACATGCACTGAATGCAAAGGAATCAGGATGCCATGTGATTATCGGTCTGTATGAAGGCTCCAAGTCCTGGGCAAAGGCTGAAGCACAGGGATTTGAAGTATATACAGCAGCAGAAGCTGCAAAGAGAGCAGATATTATCATGATTCTTATCAATGATGAATTACAGGCTGCTATGTATAAGAAAGATATCGAGCCGAACTTAAAGGCAGGCGATATGCTGATGTTCGCTCACGGCTTCAACATTCACTTCGGACAGATTGTTCCTCCTAAGGATGTAGACGTTACCATGATCGCTCCTAAGGGACCCGGACATACCGTAAGAAGCGAGTATCAGGCCGGCAAGGGTGTTCCCTGTCTGATTGCCGTACATCAGGATGCTACCGGCAAGGCACAGGATTTAGCACTGGCTTATGCACTGGCTATCGGCGGCGCAAGAGCAGGCGTTTTGGAAACCACCTTCAGAACCGAAACCGAAACAGACCTTTTCGGTGAGCAGGCAGTTCTTTGCGGCGGTGTATGCGCTCTGATGCAGGCTGGTTTTGAAACCCTTGTAGAAGCAGGTTACGATCCGAGAAACGCTTACTTTGAATGTATCCATGAAATGAAGCTGATTGTTGACCTGATTTACCAGAGCGGTTTCGCAGGTATGAGATATTCCATCTCCAATACAGCAGAATACGGCGATTACATTACCGGACCTAAGATTATCACAGATGAAACCAAGAAGACCATGAAGAAAATCTTAAAGGATATCCAGGACGGTACCTTTGCAAAAGACTTCCTTCTGGATATGTCTTCCGCAGGCGGCCAGGCTCACTTCCGTGCATTAAGAAAGTTAGCTTCCGAGCATCCTTCTGAAAAGGTCGGAGAAGAAATCCGTAAGCTTTACAGCTGGAACAACGAAAACGACAAGCTGATTAACAACTAATCAAAGCATTCGTTTCGTTAACGGTTTTCACGGAATAAGAATAAGATAAGAATAGAAGAACTGCAGTTTCGGCTGCAGTTCTTTCTTGCTTTATAGGAAATTTCGATGAATTTTTTTGTGTGAAATGATTTGATTTTTACAATACTAAAAAGCTTTAAGATAACAGCAGGGATAAAAGAAGGTCGGTCGGAGAATTCCTGGCAACATTTCCCTTTAAGGCGACGCCGATTTTCCGGGGAGGAATGGGCTCCGACATGGGGAAAGGAAGCAGGGTGCCGTTTGATAGTTCTTCCTCCACAAATTCCCGGATGACGCAGCCCACGCCCATACCGATTTTGGAAAACTCGATGAGCAGATCCATGGTGGTGACTTCCAGTTGCTGCCTGGGTGTAATCTCATTTAAAAGCAGGTATTTTTCAATGTACTGTCTGGTGATGTTGCGTTTGTCAAGCAGCATGAGGTTGGCGTGGCTGAGCATATCCCGGGGACTTTTGTCCGTGGCGCTTTCCACCTGGGCAAGATAATCCTTCGTGGCGACCAGAATGTCGTGGATATCGCGGACGGGATAAAAATGCAGCGGGTCAAGATGCGAGGTTTCCCCGATGATGCCCATATCCAAAAGACCGTTTTCCAGTGCCGCAATGGTTTCCGTGGAGGACTGGCAGAAAATGGAGAGCTTTACCTCCGGGTGGGCTTTGATAAAATCCTGCAGATAAGGAAGCAGAAGATACCGGCAGAGGGTGGTGCTGATGCCGATGGAAAGAGAGCCTGCACCGCTTTCCTTCCTGCTTTCAATGGTATCTTCCCCCTGCTTGATGGCATGAAAAGCAGTATCCAGCTGCTTTAGGAGAATTTCGCCGTCCGGCGTGAGCTTGACGCCGCGGGAGGACCGCACAAACAGGGAAACTCCAAGACTGCTTTCTAATTTGGAAATAGCCTTGGAAATGGCGGGCTGGGAAATATAGAGTTTCCGGGCAGCCATGGATATATTGCCACAGATGGCGGTTTCATAGAAAATATGGTACAAATTCAGGTTTTCCTTTATCATTTCGGTTTCCTTTCCAAAGAAGTTTCCCTTTATAGAAAGAGGGGATACAGAGTTATAATAGCAATTATACCATAGTCTGCGGTTATGGGAAATATGAAAGATAACTATTTGTCGAAAGAAAAAAACTGTGCTAAGATAGAAAAAAGGTTTTGAAAAACAGGAGGATGTTAGAGATGGGAATGACCATGACACAGAAAATTCTGGCGGCTCATGCAGGCCTTGACAAGGTAGAAGCCGGTCAGTTGATAGAGGCGGATCTGGACCTGGTGCTGGGCAACGACATTACCAGTCCGGTTGCTATTAAGGAAATGGAAAAAATGAAGGTGGACGGCGTATTCCACAAGGATAAAATCGCACTGGTTCCCGATCATTTTGTACCCAATAAGGATATCAAATCCGCAGAACACTGCAAATGCGTAAGAGAATTTGCCAGAAGAAACGAAATCACCAATTATTTTGAAGTAGGCGAAATGGGTATCGAGCACGCCCTGCTTCCCGAAAAAGGTCTGACCGTGGCAGGTGATGTGATTATCGGCGCAGACTCCCATACCTGTACGTATGGTGCCCTGGGTGCATTCTCCACCGGCGTCGGCAGTACGGACATGGCTGCCGGCATGGCTACCGGCAAGGCATGGTTCAAGGTACCTGCGGCAATTAAAGTGGTGCTTACCGGCAAGCCGGGCAAGTGGATTTCCGGCAAGGATGTGATTTTACATTTAATCGGTATGATCGGTGTGGACGGCGCACTTTACAAATCCCTGGAATTCACCGGTGACGGCATTGAAGCTCTTTCCATGGACGACCGTTTCACCATTGCCAACATGGCGATTGAGGCAGGTGCCAAGAACGGCATTTTCCCCGTGGATGAAAAAGCGGAAAGCTACATGAAAGAACATTCAAAGAGAGCGTACAAGATTTACGAAGCGGATGCGGACGCTTCCTACGAGCAGGAAATTACCATTGATTTAAGCGCCTTAAAGTCAACGGTTGCCTTCCCCCATCTGCCCGAAAACACCCATACCATTGATGAAATCGAAAAAATCGACATAGACCAGGTGGTTATCGGCTCCTGCACCAACGGCAGACTGGACGATTTGCGTACCGCCGCCGAAATCTTAAAGGGACGCCATGTAAAGAAGGGCATGCGCTGCATCGTTATCCCCGCTACCCAGAAGATTTACATGGATGCCATGGAAGAAGGGCTCTTAAAGATTTTCATCGAAGCCGGTGCGGTAGTCAGCACACCGACCTGCGGTCCCTGCCTCGGCGGTTACATGGGCATTTTGGCGGAAAAGGAGCGCTGTGTTTCCACCACCAACCGTAACTTCGTAGGCAGAATGGGCCATGTTACTTCCGAAATCTATCTGGCAAGCCCCGCAGTTGCGGCAGCAAGCGCCGTACTTGGCTATATCGGCGGACCGGATGCTTTATAAGAAAGCGGAACCCGGAAGACAGTTATAACCGAAGAAAGTCAGGCTAAGAAATTTATCAGAAATCGTAACGATTCAGTTTTGGAAAGGAATGAATAAAATGCAGGCAAAAGGTTTGGTTTTTAAATACGGAGACAATGTGGATACGGATGTTATCATCCCGGCAAGATATCTGAATTCTTCCGACCCGGCAGAACTGGCAACACACTGTATGGAAGATATTGACAAGGACTTTGTAAAGAACGTAAAAAAAGGAGACATTATCGTAGCTGAGAAAAACTTCGGATGCGGTTCTTCCAGAGAGCATGCGCCCATTGCCATCAAAGCGGCAGGCGTAAGCTGCGTTATCGCAGAGACCTTCGCCAGAATTTTCTACCGCAACGCCATCAACATCGGACTTCCCATTATCGAGTGCCCGGAGGCGGCAAAGGCGATTGAAGCGGGGGATGAAGTGGAAGTAAACTTCGATTCCGGCGAAATAAAGGATTTAACCAAGAATACTTCTTACAAGGGTCAGGCATTCCCTCCTTTCATGCAGAAGATTATTGCTGCGGAAGGTTTGGTCAACTACATCAACCAGAAATAAAAAGGCTTTCGGGAAGCTTTTTGGAAACGAAGGAAAGATTTTGCAAGACATGACTTGAAACATATGTTCGATTATGGTATGCTTATAGTACAGTAAAAGAAAGGTGAGCAGACACATGATAGCATTTGTTCAGGGAGAAATTGCAGATATTACGGAAGACACCGTAGTACTTTCCGTCAATGGATTCGGTATCAATGTTCATATATCTGGCCGGGTGGCGGCAGAGCTGCCCGGTATCGGAGAAAAAGTAAAGCTGCATACCTATACGCTGGTGCGTGAGGATGCTTTTTTACTTTACGGCTTTTTACATAAAAATGATTTGGAGCTTTTCAAAAAATGCATTACGGTAAACGGCATCGGCCCCAAGGGTGCACTGGCGATTTTGTCCACCATGGATGCGGATGCTCTGCGTTATGCCATTTTATCCAAGGATGCCAAGGCAATCGCCAAGGCTCCGGGTATCGGACAGAAGACGGCGGAACGGCTTATCCTTGACTTAAAGGACAAGGTTTCCTATGATGATACCATGATAAGCATGGAAGTATCGGAGCATGCGGGAGGTGCCGTGCAGAGTGAAGCCGTAAAGGAAACCATAGAGGCACTTGTTGCCTTAGGCTACGGACAGACCGAAAGCATGCAGGCGGTCGGCAAAATTCCGAATGCGGAGGAAAAGGACAGCGGTGCTCTCTTAAAGGAAGCACTCAAGTATCTGTTCTGATACCGTGTATCGGTTCGAATTGGGATATCGGATTTTGGATAGAAAGTATTGAGGACAAAAATGGCACGTACAATAGAAACCAATATTACGGAAGAGGACAGCAGAATAGAAGGCTCCCTACGCCCCCAGTGCCTTGCCGACTACATCGGTCAGGAAAAGGTAAAGCAGAATTTAAAGGTCTATATTGAGGCGGCAAAAAAGAGGGGAGACGCACTGGACCATGTGCTTTTTTATGGTCCGCCCGGATTAGGAAAGACCACACTGGCAGGTATTATCGCCAACGAAATGGGCACCCATATGAAGGTGACCAGCGGTCCGGCGATTGAAAAGCCGGGAGAAATTGCGGCTATTTTAAACAATCTGCAGGAGGGAGACATTTTGTTTGTGGACGAAATCCACCGCCTGAACAGACAGGTGGAGGAGGTTCTTTACCCTGCCATGGAGGATTTCTGCATTGATATTATGATTGGAAAGGGCTCTTCCGCCCGTTCCATCCGTCTGGATTTACCGAAGTTTACCCTGATTGGCGCTACGACGAGAGCCGGTATGCTGACGGCGCCTCTGCGCGACCGTTTCGGAATGATACACCGTCTGGAGTTTTACACCATTCCGGAGCTGCAGCATATTGTGAAGCAGTCCGCCTCTCTTTTACAGGTGGAGATTGACGAGGGAGGATCCCTGGAGCTTGCAAGACGAAGCCGCGGGACGCCGAGACTTGCCAACCGAATTTTAAAAAGAGTGCGGGATTTTGCCCAGGTAAAATACGACGGCAGGATTACGGAAGAGGTGGCTAAGACGGCGCTTGACCTTATGGATGTGGACAAGATGGGTCTGGATCATATCGACCGGAATCTGCTCCGTACCATGATTGAAAAGTTTGACGGTGGTCCGGTGGGACTGGATACGCTGGCGGCTGCCATCGGCGAGGATGCCGGCACCATAGAGGATGTATATGAGCCTTTTTTAATCCAGAACGGGCTTTTAAACCGCACTCCGCGGGGAAGGGTTGCCACGGATCTGGCTTACCGGCATATGGGACTTCTGTAAGAGTATTTTTATAAGAAACCGCTTGCCTTAAGGGTCTGTTTGCGATACAATAAACCAGTATACTATACGACGTTTTGATAGTATCTGACCTGAGAAGGGGGTAGGATTATGTCTTCTAAAACAGATGCGGAAGTAATTATCGGGGGCAAGATTTATACATTATGCGGTTATGAAAGTGAAGAGTACCTGCAGAAGGTAGCTTCCTATATCAACAGCAAACTGGACGAATATGGAAAGATAGATGCGTTCCGTATGCAGAATGCGGATACCCGTTCCGTCCTGATGCAGTTAAACATTGCGGACGATTATTTTAAGGCAAAGAAGCAGATAAGCCTTTTGGAGGAAGAGCTTCATACCAAGGAAAACGAAATGTACGACTTGAAGCATGAACTGATTGCCACACAGATGAAGTTAGAGTCCATGGAAAAGAATGTAAAAGAATTACAGTCGGAAAACCATGAGAATGCCAAAAAGATTGTTCGTCTGGAAACCGAATTAAAAGAAACACATAGATAAGAAAGGGCGCTGTCCGGTGGGGCAGCGTTATTTTATATATGGAAAAGAGAAATGTGGAACTGCTTGCTCCGGCAGGAAATTATGAATGTTTTTTGGGAGCTATACAGGCGGGAGCGGATGCCGTTTATTTAGGCGGAAGCAAATTCAGTGCAAGAGCCTATGCGGACAACTTTACGGATGAAGAAATCTGCAAAGCCATTCTGTATGCCCATGTATGTGGGAAAAAAGTCTATATGACGGTCAATACCTTATTAAAGGACGGAGAGCTTTCCGAGCTGGTTCCCTATATGAAACCGTTTTACGAGGCGGGACTGGACGGTGTGATTGTGCAGGATTTCGGTGTATTTACCGCTCTGAAGGAAGCCTTTTCCGGTCTTTCCCTGCATGCAAGTACCCAGATGACCCTGACGGGCAGTATGGGTACGGCTTTTTTGCAGAGCCTGGGGGCAGAGCGCATCGTTCCGGCAAGAGAGCTTTCCTTACAGGAAATCAAAAAAATCAAAGAAGATACCGGCATTGAAATAGAAGTCTTTGTGCACGGCGCCATGTGTTACTGTTATTCGGGACAGTGCCTCATGAGCAGCATCATAGGCGGACGCAGCGGCAACAGGGGCAGGTGCGCCCAGCCCTGCAGACTTCCCTATCAGGTGGAAACTGCGGGAGGAAACAGTGGAAAAAAGGAAGTGTATCCGCTCAGCATGAAGGATATGTGTACCTTATCCATTCTGCCGGATCTGATTGAGGCAGGCGTGGACTCCTTTAAGATAGAAGGACGTATGAAGAAGGCGGAGTATGCAGCGGGAGTAACCTCCGTATACCGGAAATATATTGACCGGTATTTTCAGGTTGGAAGGGAAGGGTACCGGGTGGATAAAAAGGATTTGGAATTTTTATCTTCCCTGTATATCCGTTCCCAGATTCAGGACGGTTATTATTACAAGCAGAACGGTGCGGATATGATAACACTTAACTCCCCAGCCTACAACGGCAGTGAAGAGTCCGTGCTGAAACGCATCCGGGAGACCTATATCGACGTACCAGCGGAGAAAAAGAAAAAAGCACCCGTCAGTATGGAGATTACCCTTCATGTGGGGAAGCCTGCTGCCTTTCGTGTAAAAGTGCTGCAGACGGAAAGAGAAATATTCCTTACGGGTCCGGAGGTGGACAAGGCGCAGAAAAATCCCATCACGGAGGAAAATGTCAGGAAGTGCTTCGGCAAGCTGGGCGATACGTTCTTTGCCGTCAGCCCGGAGCAGATGCACATAGAAATGGACGCCGACTGTTTTTATCCCTTAAAGACCATGAACGAGTTGCGCAGGCAGGGCATGGAGAAGCTGCTCAAACTCTATTATCCCATAGACAGGACGGAAAATAAGGCAGAAGAAGTGCCTGCACAGGAAAATACTGCAGCACCGGACGGCAGAGCGGGGCAGGCAGGAAAAGATACGGCGCCAGAATGTGCTGCAGGGCAAAGGAAAGCAGCCGCAAACGGACAGGAGCATGCGGTTCTTGTGCAGAAAAAAGAGCAGCTTACCGCTCTTCTGGAGAGCGATTTTTCTTACGATACGGTCTATCTGGAGTCGGATTTCCGGAACGAAGCAGGTGTTGTAGGAGAGGCGGAAACAGATGCTTGCCGAAACGGCGGAAAGAAAGTATACATTGCCCTGCCGTTTATCGTGCGAGACAAGGATAAGGATTTCCTTAAGAAGCTTCTTCCTCTTATGAACCGTGTGGACGGTGTACTGGTGCGAAATTTGGAAACACTGGGATTTTTGCAAAAAAACGATTACAAAGGAAACATTCGACTGGATGCAGGTATGTACTGCTTTAATAAGAAAACGGTTTCTTTCTATGAGCCGCTCGCGGAAAGCTACTGCATGCCGTATGAATTAAACCACAGGGAACAGAAGTCCTTATCCCGCATGGAAACGGGCATACTTACCGAGCATGTGGTGTACGGCCGCATTCCTCTTATGGTAACGGCAAACTGTACCCAGAGGACCATGGAGAAATGTATAAAATCCGCACATATGGGCGAAAATCGACTGAGGGACCGTTACAGGAAAGAATTTCCGGTTATGCTGCACTGCCGTTACTGCTATAATGTAATCCTAAATTCCGTGCCCCTTTCCCTGCATGATACTATTTCGATACAAACGGATGATATTCTGCGGATACAGTTTACGTCGGAGGACTACCGGGAAACGAAGGCAGTTCTTAAGTTCTTCAAAAACCGTATGGAAGGAGGCAGCATGGAGCCGCCCTTTACGGAATTTACCAAGGGACATGAAAAGAGGGGCGTGGACTAAGCATAAGAAAGGCAGGATAAGGGATGGAAATATGGGTTTCCGAGCTTTCAAAATACATCATATCGGTGCTGATGGTCATATACACGCTGGAATGCTTTTTAGCATTTTCCTATAAAAAGGAGAGGAAGAACACACTTTTTTACGTCAGACAGTGGTTCTACCTGTTTGCGGTGCAGTTCTTTGCCTTTTTTACCCTGTATGTGAAGCAGGGGGAAAGGGAGGATTATACCTATCCGGCCATATACATTGTGACGCAGCTTCTGCTTATCCTGATTTTGTCCTGTACCCATCTGATGTATGAGCAGTGCAACCGCCTTCTGTTAAATAATATGTGCATGCTGCTTGGTATCGGCATTATTATGCTTACGAGACTGGCGACAACGAAAGCCGTCCGGCAGCTTATGATTATGACGGTTTCGTTCCTGTTGGGACTTTTAGTGGTTTTCCTTATGGAAAAAGGGAAGAACTTCCGAAAAATGGGGATTTTGTACCTGCTTGTGGGCGTGTTGCTGCTGGCGGTGGTTCTGGTGCTGGGAAATGTAACCTCCGGTTCCAAGCTTTCCCTTACGTTCCGCGGCATTACCTTCCAGCCGTCGGAGCCGGTAAAACTTCTGTTTTTGTTTTACTTAGCCTCCTTTCTGGCGGAAAAAACGGATTTTAAGAGAGTGGTGCTTGTCAGCATAGGAGCGGCAGCCCATGTGCTTTTGCTGGTGGCGGAACGTGACCTCGGCAGCGCCCTCATTTTCTTTATGACCTATCTTTGTGTGCTTTTCATGGCGACGAACAGCTATCTATATCTGACACTCGGCATAGCGGGACTTTGCGGCGGAGCGGTTGCAGCGTATAAGATTTTCCGTCATGTGCGGGTCAGGGTGCAGGCGTGGTGGAACCCGTTTGCCTACATTGACAACCAGGGCTTCCAGATTGCCCAGTCCCTGTTTTCCATAGGCGTCGGAGGCTGGTTCGGGTTAGGACTTATGAACGGTGGCCCGGAGGACATCCCATATGTGGAAACGGACTTTATTTTTTCTGCCATCTGTGAGGAAATGGGCATTGTTACCGGTATCTGCATTCTGCTGATTTCCGTAAGCAGCTTCCTTATGATGATGCAGATTGGACTGAAAACAGAAGATAAATTCTATAAGCTTATCTGTCTCGGCGGAGCCGTCACGTATCTGTTCCAGATATTTTTAACCATCGGCGGCGGTATCAAATTTATTCCGCTGACAGGTGTGACCTTACCCTTTATCAGCTACGGAGGCAGCTCTTTGCTTACTTCCATACTGTTATTTTATCTGATGCAGGCGGTCTATATCCGCTATCGGAAGGAAGGAGGTTACTGCCTTGAAAAAGCCTGAAGAGAAGAATATCCGGCAAAATGTGCAGAAAAGCAGTGAACCTGTGGAAAAGAAGCCTGCGGAAAAGTGTAAGAAGAACAGCAGCATCTATGTGGTGATGTACAGCTTTGTATTCCTGTTTCTGGGTATGATTGCATATCTGTGTCTGTATGTGAAACAGAACGGACAGGATTTGCTTAACAACAGCTACAACACCCGGCAGAAAATCCTTTTAGCGCAGAACTACCGTGGAAGCATTTATGCTTCCGGCGGGGAAGTGCTGGCGGAAACGGAGATAAAAAACGGCGCGGAGGAAAGAAAGTACCCTTACAGAAATCTCTTTTCCCATGTAGTGGGATATTCCACCCGGGGAAAAACGGGCGTGGAGGCGCAGGCGAATGCCTACCTTATCCAGTCCAATATTCCGCTGTCGGAAAAAGTGATAAACGAAACCACCGGAGCGAAAAATCCGGGAGATAATGTCTATACCACCCTGCAGGTGCCGGTGCAGGAGGCAGCTTCCAGGGCACTTGACAATTACAGGGGCGCCGTGATAGTAACAGAAGTGAAAACCGGCAAGGTGATTGCCATGGTTTCCAAACCGGATTTCGACCCGGACACTATTGCCGCGGACTGGGATAAGCTTTCGGAAAATACGGACAGCGCCATGCTGATGAACAGGGCAACCCAGGGCTTATATCCGCCCGGCTCCACATTTAAGATCGTGACCGCCCTCTGCTATATGCGGCGGCATCCGGAAGAATATGCATCCTATACTTTTAATTGTCCCGGCTATTTTAAGACGGCAAATGCCCGGATTAACTGTTACCATGGCACCAGTCACGGACAGGTGGACTTTACGGAGTCCTTTGCCAAGTCCTGCAATTCCTCCTTTGCCAACATGGGAATGCAGATTGACAGGGAGACGTTTGAAAAGACGGTAAAGGAGCTTTCCTTTAATGAGAAACTGCCGGTTTCCTTTTTGTATTCCCAGAGCCGGTTTTCCTTTTCCGAAGAGTTTACCGATGCGGAACGTCTGCAGGCAGCCATCGGTCAGGGAACCACGGTGATGACACCGCTTCATCTGAATATGATTACCCAGGCGATCGCCAACGGCGGAGTGATGATGAAGCCCTATCTGATTGACTCTGTTACATCGGAGAACGGAACGGTGGTAAAGAAATTTTCACCGGAGGAATACAAAAGAGTGATGACAACGGAAGAGTCGGAGGCACTGACGGAGCTTATGAAGGCGGTTGTGGAAGAAGGTACGGCAAAGAAGGTGTCCGGTCTGGAATTTACGGTAGCGGGAAAAACCGGCTCCGCCGAGTACGGACAGACCAAGGGCGAAAGCCATGCCTGGTTTACCGGCTTTGCCCCTGCGGAGGACCCCGAGATTGCGGTGACCATCATCGTGGAGGGCGCCGGAAGCGGCGGCGATTACGCGGTTCCCATGGCAAAGAGAATTTTCCGCGCCTATTTTGAGCAGGAAAATTAAATATTGCGAAAGAAGACCGGATAGTCTATACTATGGATAGGTCAAGTTTTTTATTTGACACACCAGAAGCGGCAGGAGGCATTGCAATGATTGAAGCAATTAGTTGCGGCGGTGTGGTTATTTTCCGGGGGAAAATTCTCCTTTTATACAAGAATTTCAAAAACAAGTATGAAGGCTGGGTTTTACCCAAAGGAACCGTGGAAGAGGGCGAAGAGTTCAAGGATACCGCCCTGCGTGAAGTACTGGAAGAGTCAGGTACCAGACCGGTCATCGTAAAATACGTGGGAAAGAGTGAATACACCTTTAACGTACCGGAGGACTTTGTAAAAAAAGAAGTGCACTGGTATCTTATGATGGCGGACAGCTACTACAGCAAACCACAGCGTGAAGAATATTTTATGGATTCCGGATATTATAAGTATCATGAGGCATATCACCTTTTGAAATTTTCCAACGAAAAGCAGATTTTGGAAAAGGCGTACAACGAGTATCTGAAACTGAAGCAAAATAATCTTTGGGGCACCCGAAAACAGTATTAAACAGGAGGATGACTGCATGGAATTTTATCCTGATTTATATATTGGCGAAAAGGTGGAAAAGCCCGGCGTTTTACTGAAAAAGATAAAAAAGCAGAAGAAAATACCGGATGCCTATATTATTGCATTTGCCCAGAGTGCAGATGACGAATTGGATATCCGAAACGCAAAGGACTTGAAAAAAGAGTTTTATGCTTCGGAAAATCCGTATATTGTAGGTATAGCAGAGGATTACGACGACGCAGTGGACGTGGTGAAAAAAATTGCGGAGGAGTGCTTTGCAAAGCGGGGAGACTGCAGGCTTAGGGATTTTTTATCCGAAAGGATACAATAATATGTGGCATGTGATTTTACAGATTTTAGCCGTTATCGGTATCGTCCTGCTCGTTTTGCTGGCACTTCTGATACTGACGGTACTGGCGGTGCTTTTCGTACCCATCCGGTACAGGGCTTCGGGAGAAAAAGAGGCAGACAGGATAGAGGGTGTGGCAGCGGTCAGCTTTCTGTATCCGTTCCTTTCTTTCAAATGGCAGCGTGCGGGCAATGAGAACCGCTGGGCGCTGCGGCTTCTCGGCATAAAGTTAAAGAGTTCCCGGAAAGCGGACAAAGGCAAAGTGGCAGAGCCTGAGAAAACGGACAAAGGCAAAGCAGAGGAAACAGCCCAAGCGGCAAAGCCGGAAAAAGCGGCAGAGCCGGTGAAAGAAGAAAAGCAACCGGCAACGCCAAGTGTGCAAAATGCGGAAGCCGAAGATGCGGCACGCCAGGCAGAGGAAACCGGAACGCAAGAAACGGACCGGGTTTCATCGGAAAAGAAAGCCCGCTTCACAATTTCCGGGCTCTGTGATAAAATGGAGAAAATCCGGGATAATGTAGAGTATTATAAAGAACGCCTGACGGCAGAAGAAAACCGGCTGTTCTTAAAAAGAACGAAGGAAAGGATATTTGCCGTCTTAAAGAGCATAAAGCCTAAGGTGCTTACCGCCCGCGTTGTGTGCGGCACCGGTTCCCCGGATACTACCGGTTATGTGTGTGCCGTATACGGCATGCTTTATCCGGTCATAGAGGACAGAATATCCTTCACCGCAGACTTTGAAAACAAGGTCCTGGACGGTGAACTTTCTGTAAAAGGCAAGGTGAGGGTGGTAACACTTGTCCGCCACGGCATTAAGATTTTATTGGACAAGCAGCTTAAAGTATTCTTAAAAGAGATGAAAAGGGAGGATTAACAAGTGGCAGAAAATCAGTTCAGCGGTGTAGTAGAATCATTATTAAAGGGAATGGATACCATCCTTTCCACCAAAACCGTAGTAGGGGAAGCAACCCAGATTGGTGACACCATTATTTTACCTCTTGTGGATGTGTCTTTCGGCGTAGGTGCCGGAGCAGGTGTCAACGATGAAAAGAAGACCCAGAACGGAGCAGGCGGTCTCGGAGGAAAGATGACTCCCAGTGCCGTACTGGTAATCGGCAAGAACGGAAGCGCCAGACTGGTCAACATTAAAAATCAGGATACCGTTACCAAGATTTTGGATATGGTGCCTGACATTTTAGACAGATTTGGCAAGAAGGATAAGGAAGAAGAAAAGATTGACGATAAGGAAGCGGTGGACGCAGCATTTCCCGCTGAACAGTAATCTTTCTTAACCGGCAGGAAACAAAGGAAGTACAGCTTCATATCCTAAACTATAGGGATACCCTGCGAGGACTCTGGGGGATACCCGGTGCATAAAAAGGGGAAGAAGGATATGAATAAAAGAAAGCTGATAGGGCTCATGGCGATGTTTATTGCCTTAGGAATGCTGATTATGCTGTTTCTTAGAAACGACCTGGTGGGTATTATTATTATCGCCCTGTTGTTGTTTGTCGGTTATAACTGTTACGACTGTTGTTAGCGTTTCGGAGGAAGCATGGATACAGACGCAAGAAATCTGGATGCATTACGGGGAGAAGATGAAGATGCGTTAAAGGAACTGAAGCACTTTCTGTTTAAGGAAACGGTACGCATCGAGAATGAGAAAAAGGCTTTGAAAGAGGACCGGGAAAAGCTGATACGCGAAAGAGCCCAGTTCCGGAAGGAAATAGATCTTTTGAACCACAAAATGGTTTTAGAGCACAAACGCCTGAAAGACGAAACCCTGTTTTTCGATAAGAAAATGGAGATCCTGCAGGATGGTTTCAAACATCTGGAAGAAGAGAAGGAAGCCTTACGGAAAGAAAAGGTATTGAAGATGCTTTTAGAACAGGTAAGGGAAGAGTGGTAGTACGCTCAAAATGTGA
>OQVP01000531.1_pt1 | contig 14671 bp, 10 predicted proteins | sample 1691541 | NCBI WGS metagenome assembly OQVP01 (sample SAMN03418258, study PRJEB22391) | human gut metagenome | biome: human-gut; feature: organic feature; material: feces | host: Homo sapiens | place: Tanzania | collected 2013-01 | reverse complement strand
CCCATCAGCGGATAGGTGACGGCACAGCCCAGTGCAGCTCCGCCGCTAGGCAAGCCCAACTGCTGCAATGCCTGCTGGGCAGCACCCAGGGCAGGCGTATTGGTGGTGGCACCGCAGAGGATGCCCACCATATCAGGCAGACTTACAGGCAGCACCAGGCAGAGGAGGAGGGAAAACAGAGTTCCCACCACGATGACCGCCAGGCTCCAGAGATTGAGCGCGATGCCTTCGTGGCGCATGGAGCCGAAGAAGTTAGGGCCCACATAGAGTCCCAGCACGTATACAAACATGGTAAGTCCGAAGCTCTCGGCAAACTCCAGCATGTCAGGGTCGATGGAGAGTCCGAGATGGCCCGCCACGATTCCCACGAAGAAGACGAAGGCGATGCCGAGGGAGATACCTTTTACATGGAGCTTGCCGAGGGCAAGTCCCAAAGTACAGATCAATGAAAGAATGACGATGCCTTGCACCGCCGAATGCACGTTGATTAAATTATCAAACCACATAGTGTTGTTTAAATTTCTATTCCCGAGATAATGTTCGTTTATTCTATTTCGGCTGCAAAGGTACATTAAAATAAGTATTCCACAAAAGAAAAATGTTCTTTTCTTCCCAATAATTCCAACAAAAGTAGAAATAAAAGAGGAGACGTTGCCCTGAATCGAAGATTTTTTGTAACTTTGCAGGCGTTTTAAAATAGAAATGATGAAAGATATTTGTTGTATAGGACACGTAACGAAGGATAAGATTGTTACTCCCCACCGCACGGTTTACATGGCAGGCGGCACTTCTTTTTATTTTGCCTACGCCATCAACCAGTTGCCCAAGGACGTAAGTTTCTCGCTGGTTACGGCAATGGATCCTACAGAAACTGAACCGATAGAGAAGATGCGCCAGGCTGGCATCGACGTCACCCTGAACCCATCCCGCAACACGGTGTTCTTCGAGAACATCTACGAGGAAGACCAGAACAAGCGCAAGCAGCGCGTGCTTGCCAAGGCAGACCCTTTTACCATCAGGCAACTGGAGAAGGTGGAGGCGAAGGTTTACCACCTGGGCAGTTTGCTGAGCGATGATTTCTCGCCAGAGGTGGTGGAGTTTCTCTCCCGCAGCGGCAGGGTTTCCATCGACGTGCAGGGTTATCTGCGCGAGGTGAGAGACGAGAAGGTTTATCCCATCGACTGGAAAGAGAAGCTGGAGGTGCTGAAGCACACCTATTATTTAAAGGTGAACGAGACGGAGATGGAGACCATCACGGGACTGAAGGACCCCCGGGAGGCAGCCAAGCTCATCCATTCGTGGGGCGTTACCGAGGTAATCGTCACCCTGGGCAGCGAAGGTTCTCTGATTTATGTAGATGACACCTTCTATGAGATTCCCGCCTATCCTCCTCACGAGGTGGTGGATGCCACAGGATGCGGCGACACGTATTCGGCAGGTTATCTCTACAAGCGACTGCAGGGTGCCACCCCTACCGAGGCTGGCAAGTTTGCTGCCGCCATGTGCACCATCAAGCTGGAGCACAACGGTCCGTTCAACCGCAGCATCGAGGATGTAGAACAGATTATTAAATAAACATGTTATTTCAGAACCCCAAATAGGAATATAAAGCCTGTTTGGGGTTCTGTTTTGTTATATTTTACGCCTATTTGTATCAAATATCGGTTCATCATGAAAGAAAAATCAGAAATGAACCATTATGAACTTGTATAGTTTCCCATTTTTCATTATCTTTGCAAGCAAAAATCATAAACTAATAATTTTAAACTACGAACAAATGAAAGCAATGAAGCAATTCGGAATCCTAGCATGTAGCCTACTCGCTCTAGCAGCATGCTCATCGGGAAGCAGCAGCGACCCTCCTTCATCAACAGGACAAGAGAGCAAGAAGTTGCCAATCCATATCAATACCTCTATTGATACACGAGTCATCAACAACTCCTTCGAGGAAGGAGACAACATCGGTTTGTTTATAGTCAACTACAATACAGACGGTTCTGCAGCCACCCTCAAGGCAACAGGCAATCATGTGGACAACATGAAGTTTACCTACAACGGCACATGGACTCCAGCCTCTCCTACCTACTGGAAAGACAACACCACCCATGCCGACTTCTATCTGTATTATCCATACACTGGCTCTATCGGTGATGTGAATGCCATGTCTTGGAATGTGAATGCAGACCAGAGCACCAGCGCAAAATACAAGTCAGCCGATCTTCTGATAGGCAAGACCACCAATGTGGCTCCTACCGAAACGGCCGTGAAGATTGATGCGAAGCATGTGATGAGCCAGATGGTTGTTTCCCTGAAACCGGGCAACGGATTTACAGAAGAATCGCTGGGCAAAGCCAAGATCAGCGTCAAGATCAACCGCTTGAAGACACAGGCTACAGCCAATCTCGTTACCGGCAAGTTAACTGCCAAAGGCAATGATGCCGACCTCACTCCACTGAAGGAAGAAGGCTACAACTACAAGGCACTCATCATTCCACAGGCTGTAGGCGAAGGAAAACTCATCACAGTAAATGTGGATGGCAGAGACTACCAGTTGAAGAAAGCAGCCAACTTTACCGCTTTCGAAGCAGGAAAGAAACATAAGTTTACCGTAACCCTGAGCAAGACCAGCAATGGTGTGAATGTGAACATCACCAAGTGGGAAGACGACGGAATCGACTACGGAGGCACAGCAGAATAAAAAGATTCACTCTTAAACAAAGACGATATGAGAACAATTCATATTTCCAAGCACACCTTATTATATTATATGGTGGCTTTGGTAGCCATGCTCTTCACAGGCTGTAGCGATGATTTCTTCGGCAGCAGCGAACAGCATGACAGCAACCGCATCCAGCTATCGGGCGACATCGACCAGATTGCCGTGACCCGCGTCAACGACAACGGTTTCTGCAATGGCGACGTGATGGGTGTTTACATCGTAGATTACGATGGAAATACTCCTGGTACCCTGAAGGTTAGCGGCAACCGTGGCGATAATGTGCGCCACACCTTTGATGAGCCTAACTACAAGTGGAGTTCTGCCTACGATCTTTATTGGAAAGACAAGCATACCCATATTGATGTGTATGGCTACTATCCTTTTGCCAATCCTGAGAGCATTGAAGACTATCAGTTTGAGGTGCAGAAGGACCAGAGTACCACAACGTCAGAGGGTGAGATGGGAGGTTACGAAGCGAGCGATTTTCTCTGGGGGAAGGTGGCCGATGTGGCTCCTACCACCAGCGTCATCCGTTTGCCTCTGGCTCATCGCATGTCTAATGCCCGTGTTACCCTGATTCAGGGTTCCGGTTTTGCCGAGGGCGAATGGGCGAATACCAAGAAGATTGTCTTGACAGCCAATGTGGCCCGCAAGGCAAGCATCAACCTTTCTACCGGCGAAATCAAGACAGCCGGAAGTGCAGAGAGCACCATGACCATCCCATCTCGTGTCAACGACGAGTGGCGCACCATCGTGGTTCCTCAAACCGTGGCAGCCGGCACTACCCTCTTCAGCATCACCATTGGTGGTGTGCCTTATAAGTTCACTAAGAACGAGGCACTTACCTATGTGGCAGGCAAGATGATGAACTTCGGTATCAAGGTGGATAAGCTGGCAGGAAGCGGCACTTATAAGCTTACTTTGGTAAGCGAAAGCATCACTCCTTGGGAGAATGATTTGGTAAGCCATGATGCTACGGCGAGGGAATATATTGTCATCAACTCTACAGCAGGTCACCTGAAAAAGGCGATAGCTGCGGCAAACAAGGACTATACCAAGATTAAGAATCTGAAGATTACGGGTAAGATTAATGCGCAGGATTTCTATTTCATGCGAGATTACATGTCTTCTCTTTCAGCGGTCAACTTGAAAGAGGTAAGAATCAAAAAAGGAATCTCAGTCTTTGATGGAGGAGATGACGAATTGCCTTCTTATTGTTTTTACGAAAAAAAGATTTTAACCCGTATTGTTTTTCCAGACACTCTTAAAAGAATAAAAGCTTGGGCTCTAAGGTCTTCAGGACTGAGCGGTTCGTTACAAATCCCAGAAGGTGTAGAAGGAATCGAAGAGCAAGCTTTTTGCAGCTGCCCAAATCTCAATGGTACTTTAACACTACCATCGACTCTCAAAGAAATAGGTGAACACGTATTCTCTGGCGATAGTTTTACAGGCGAATTAAAATTACCTGAAGGACTTGAGGAAATAGGTGAATTTTGCTTCGGTGTAAATCATGGTTTTTATGGCGAATTAAAGCTACCAAGTCATCTCAAGAAACTGGGTGCGAACGCATTTTGCGGCTGCAGTAATCTTACTGGCAATCTCGTTATACCTCAAACTATAACTTCAATTCCTGCTGAAGCTTTCAAGAGCTGTGGTTTTGATGGCAATCTTCAACTTCATAATGGTATTATTACTATTGGCGAGGAGGCTTTTTCCTGGTGTAGTTTCAGGGGAGAACTTATCTTGCCAAAAGATTTGCAAACTATTTCACCAAAATGTTTCTACGGAAACGATTTCTCGGGTGAATTGAAATTACCGAAGAACTTGGTTAATATCGGTAAAAGAGCCTTCGCTTGTAACGGGCGTTTAACGGGAACCCTAGAGATTCCGGAAGATGTTGCCAATATTGGAGCTGGCGCTTTCGCACAATGCAAAAGTTTAGAGACAATTATTCTCCCAAGCAGTCTAGAGACCATTGCTTATGAAAATGATAGCTACAATCATGAAGGCGGTGCTTTCGAAGACTGTTTTGGCATTAACAGCATTGTATGCAAGGGCACTATGCCTCCTGACATACAAAGCGGTGCTTTCAACGGTGTAGCCAAGGACAACTTCACAGTAGAAGTTCCTGAATCTGCCGTTTCCCTGTATCAATCAGCCAACGGCTGGCGCGAATTCAAGCGCATCGCTGCCCACCACGAGCTCGTTTGCCGTCCATCTGTGGCCTCCGCCCTGAGCACGGAGCATAAGCAGAAACTGGTGATTAACGCCGAAGGCGAATGGGAAGTAGCCAGCAAGCCAGACTGGTGCGAGGTTTCTCCTGCCAGCGGCAACAAGAAGACAGAAGTTACCTTGACCATCAAGGGAATGGCCAAGAATGCTGATAACCGTGATGGAAAGGTGGTGTTCCGACTGAAGGACAAAGACTACACCCACGAATGCAGCGTTTCTCAGTATGGCTATGAATACGGCGAAGACGAATGGATTACCCTGCAGAAGGCTACCAAGGGCAACAAGGGTGGAATCAACATCGTTCTGCTCGGCGACGGCTTTAATGCAAAGGATATTGCCAGCGGAGACTATCTGAAGGATATCAAGCAGGAAGTGGAGTATTTCTTCGGTATTGAGCCTTACAAGACTTACCGTGATTACTTCAACGTCTATACCGCCATTCCACTTTCTGCGGAATCGGGCGTGGGAACCGTGAATACCATCCGCTACAACCGATTCAACACCACCTTTACCGGAGGCGTAGGTCTGAGGGCAGATTACGACGAAGTATTCAGTTATGCTCTGGGCGCTCCAACCGTGAACAAGAGCAATCTGAATCAGACGCTGATTATCATCGTTCCAAATTCTACCGATTATGGTGGCATCTGCCAGATGTGGGAAGATGGTTCGGCAATAGCCTTCTGTCCTCAGAGCACCTATGGCTATCCATTCGATACCCGTGGCGTGATTCAGCATGAGGCAGGCGGACACGGATTCGGAAAGTTGGGCGATGAATACATTTATCACAATGCCTTCATCGATGCGTGTGACTGCTCCTGCTGCGGACACGTTCTTGAATTCAACGGAGCCAAGTCGCTCGGCTGGTACGACAACCTGGAACTTACGGGCAAGATGCACAGCGTGGGCTGGAGCCATCTGATCTTCGACGACCGCTACAGCGACATCGTGGATATTTACGAGGGAGGCTACATGCACAATCGTGGCGTCTTCCGCTCGGAGCCGAACTCCTGCATGAACAACGATATTCCTTACTATAGCACCATCAGCCGTGAGAGCATCGTGAAGCGCATCAAGGCGTATGCAGGAGAAGCCTACAGTTTCGAGGATTTCGTGAAGAACGACAAGCGAGATGCAGGAATCGTGGAGAGCCGTGTTTTCGGCGGCAATGGCGACCAGCGCACCGCAGGAACCTATCAGCATGCTCCTATGATTCACAAGAGCTGTCCGCTGAAGATGGCAAAGGTGAGAAGGCATCGCTAATGGCGATAGCCAGGTTCATCATAGTATAGACCATTAAAATATAGAAAAATATGAAGAAACATATAATAAGATACGCAAGTTTTGCGTTCGCTATATTAGGAATGGTATCTTGCAGCGAAGAGCAGGAAACGGCTCTTCGCCCGCAGGATGCGAAATCCACACCAATGACTTTCCTGGTAAGCCATCCGGGACAAGCGACCCGTGCCACAGAAACCAGCTTTGAGCAAAACGACAGGATTGGTCTCTACGTGGCAGACGCAAAGGCGCAGCTGGAAATAGGAGGCAACCTGGTGAACAACGAGGCGCTTACCTACGACGGAAGCAAATGGGCAGCAGCCCGAACCCTCTACTGGGACAAGGGCACCTATACAGCCTATGCCTACTATCCCTACATGGAGGATGTAAGCAGCATTACAGACCAGCCTTTCAGCGTAGTTCTGGATCAAAGCACCGCCAAGAGCAAGGAAGCTTTGGGCGGCTATGAGGCAAGCGACCTGCTCTTTGCCTGCAGCAAGAACATTTCGGCTTCAGCCTCACCCATCCCTCTCAACTTCAAGCACATCATGAGCAAGATCAAGATAAGACTGGTAAAAGGAGAGGATTTCGAGGGCGACATGCCTACCACGGCCCAGGTAACCATCCACAACACGGTGCCTACTGCCACCATCGACCTGCAGGCAGGAGTGGCAACCCGCTATGTGAAGGGAACCCGAAAGAGCATCATCGCCCATCAGGACGATGCAACCAGCTATTCCGCCATCATCGTGCCTCAGCGCATCGAAAACCGAATGCCGCTCATCGAGGTGGTGATGAAAGGCGTGAGCTATCTCTTCGAGAGCAAGTTCCAGTTTAAGCCGGGAACCGAGCATCTCGTCAACCTCATCATCTCCGACAATCCGGACCAGGTGAAGATTGACATCGGTGGAGAAATAACAGATTGGCAATAAGAATAAAAAATAATGAAGAAGACGGTAAGTATTTTATCCCTTCTGGTTCTCCTTCTTGGAGTTTGGGCGGCAGCATTATGGCTGTCGCCCTTCAAAGCTTATAATGGGAGCAGCAAGGAAACCCGATACGGAGTGAACGAAGGATTGGAACTGGTAGAACAGGAAAACGCCCAAGATGGCAAGCGGTACGTGGTGGAAGATGAAGACGGCAAAGAGCTGTTTGTCATCCCCTTACGTGGCTGTCTGCTCGACACCCGCTATCGCAACGGGCAGCTCCGATTCCGGGAGAAGAACACGAAAAGAGAAGGATACATTGACCGTCAAGGCAGGATTTTCCTGAATGAAAATGCTGGAGAATACAAACCGGCAGAAAACCGGAAAGACTTCGCAAATCTGACGGGGGAAAAGAAGGGCTTGGCAGATAGACCATCCGCAGGAGGCACAGAATCTACTGGAGGCACAGGCTCAACAGGAACCGCAGGATTTACTGCATCTGCCCAACCAGGCAGGAAGTCAAGCGCCCTCTCACAGGTTAATCTCAAGACGATGGCGCAGAGCAATCCCTTCTATAAGGAAGCCTCGAAAATCATGCAGGGCAAACTGGCAGAAACCGATGCCCGGCGCCGCCACACCATCCTGAACTACTGCGAGCATTTCCGCACAGCCTACACCACCAAGGATATTGATTTTCTGCGACAGGTGTTCAGCGACAAGGCGCTCATCATCGTGGGAAATGTGGTGAAACCTATCGCCAACGACGATAAATGCCAGGCAGAAAGCCGGGTTACCTTCGCCATCCATTCCAAGCGCGATTATCTTGCAAGACTTTCCAAGGTGTTTGCTGCCAACCAGAAAATCGACGTCAGATTTTCGGGGTTCCGCATCCTACGCCACCCTACGATGGACGGAATCTACGGCGTAACGCTCAGACAGCAATACAAGAGCGACCGGTATAGTGATGACGGCTACCTCTTCCTGCTCTGGGATTTCAGAGACAAGTCGATGCCGCTCATCCATGTGCGCACCTGGCAGCCAGCTGCAACCGTACACTCAGGCGATGATGTGATTAATATTCAAGACTTTAATTTAGAATAAAAGAAAATATGATGGGAGAAGTTAAAACCCGATGCCTGCTACTAGCCATGATTCTCTGGCTAGCCATTCCTTCTGCCCTTCGGGCACAGGAATTTTCGGTGGCTAGTTTCCGCCAGCTGCCCAACGACGTGAGCGCCTTTATCAACAATGTGCGTGATTTGAACGATGAAGCCTGCGCCCTGATCAAGGTAGTGGCTCCATCCGACTTTGCCTTCTCCTCCCCTCTCGGCATCGTGAAGCGAAAGGACGAAGTGGGCGAAATCTGGCTTTATCTGCCAAAGGGAACCAAGACCCTCACCCTGAAACATCCCGAATGGGGCGTGCTGCGCGATTACCGGCTGGGCAAACCGCTGGAGAGCCGAATGACCTACGAGATGAAGCTCAACCTGCCCAAACCTCCCATCACGGAACTCCACGATACGATAATAGAGATAAAGACCATCACCGACACCATCGCCATCGAGAAGGTGCGCCCCAAAATGCCACTCGCCTTCTACAGTATGGCTACCCTTGCCCTGCACAAAGACGGTCCCTCTTACGGCATTTTCCTTGCCCTGATGCGCCGCCATGGTTTCTTTCTCCATGCCAGCAGCAATCTGAAAAGTCTGGGAAGCACGGAGGGCAACTGCGACAAGGATGGCTTCATCGGCGGAAGCAACATCAAGCCCTATTATTCGGGCGAAACCCGCCACACCAACTATACCATGACGGCAGGACTCATCCACCACATCACGCATGGCGTCTGCCTTTTCGAAGGCGTAGGATACGGCAAGTCGGCTACAGCCTGGCAACTGAGCGAGAGCGAAGGAAAAGGCTATCTGATCAACGACGGACTTTCTGATAAAGGAGTAACCGCAGAACTGGGAGCCCTGGCTTCCTTCGGAAAACTCAGTATTTCAGCCACAGCCATCACCATCGCCGGAAAGCAATGGCAAGGCTGCATCGGAATAGGAATCAAACTGGGAAAATCAAAAACCGGGAAATCAAGCCGAGAAAAATAATCCAGGAAAATAAGAATGAACATCAAGATGAAAAGTAAACTGATTATATATTTAGGAATAATGCTGGCTTTTCTCACGGCATGCAGCAGCGAGAAACCCACCCATCTGGAGCCGCATCTTGCCACTCTCCCTGCTTCCGGCATTGCCCGAAACGAGGCCACTCTGCACGGTTCGGTTTCGCTGGAGGGAGAGACCACCCTGCCTACCCTTTCCTTCAGGTATGGAGAGACGGAGGAAATGGCGCTCACTTCAAATCCTATCAGCCTTTCAGATGAAGACAGCAACCCTTCGGGGAATGGCCAGTCCACCAAGGAAGTGGCACTCTGCATGATGGGACTGAAGGCAGGTACCACCTATTATTATATGCTACAGGGAAGCAACGGCAGAATCATGCTCAGCAGTAACCCGATGAGCTTCACCACCCTGCCCAACGAAAAGCCAGCCCTTAACGATCCGCAGGTTCTGAGCTATGGTCCCTGTAGCATCATCGTGGGCTTCGACATTACGGCAAATGGCGGTGAAGAGATTACGGAAGCTGGATGTTATTATGCAGAGGATACAGAGGATGGAGAAAATGCAGAGGAAAGCAGAGATGGCGATGCAACCCCTACGCAGCAAAAGGCGAAGATAGAAAACTACCAGGGAGCCATCGGAGCGCAGCAGGTGAAACTCAACGACCTGAAGTTCAACACCACCTACAGAATCTGGGCTTACGCCCAAAACCGGGTAGGCGAAACCAAGAGCCAAGCCATCACCTTCAGGACTTCAGACGCCGTAAAACTGCAGGAAGCAGGAAAGCTGAGCGAACTGATGGACAATCATCTCTACGAATACACCCAGCTCACGATAGCCGGCGACCTGAATGGAGACGACCTGAGATGCCTGAGAACGATGGCAGGAAGAGACATCAACAATGAAACCACGGAAGGAAAACTTGCCGACATCAACCTGGCTGATGCGCACATCGTAGCAGGAGGAGGCGACTTCGGACCTTATCATCGCCACACCGAAAATCAGGTGGTGGGCCAGGGATTCCTTGCCCAATGCAATCAGCTCAGCCACATTCTCCTTCCATCGGATGTCACAAAGATAGAGAAAGATGCGTTTGCCGGCTGCACATCGCTGAAGGAAATAGAGATTCCAGCCTCTGTAAGCCAGCTGCTTCCATCAGCCGGTTGCACGGCGCTGGAAAGCATCCAGGTTTCGAAAGCCAACACCCACTACAGCAGTCTGGATGGAGTACTGTTTAATGCAGCCGAAACCGAAATTCTCTGGTTCCCGATGGGTAAACAGGGCGACTACACCCTGCCTTCCACTCTTTCTGGCATCGGAGATTATGCTTTCAAGGAATGCAGCATCACCCGCTTCATCTTTCCGGATAGTTTTTCAGAAATAGGACAGGGAGTGCTGATGAACAGTCAGGTGGAAGAGGTTTCTCTGCCAGCCCAACTCAAGCTGATTTCTACGGGCACCTTCCAGGGATGCACCCGCCTGAAGGTGGTAAGATTGGGAGAGAAGACAGAGCTCGTCTCTGATTACGTGTTCGACGGCTGTCCGCTCACCGACCTCTACGTCGATGCCCCCTATCCACCCGTATGCAATACGAATGCCTTCACCACCAAGGGCACCCAATTTCTCCCTACCTGCGTGCTTCACGTACCGGCAGGCAAGAAGAAGCTCTATCAGAACAACAGAAGCTGGAGCAAGTTTGAACACATTGTTGAGCAGTAAAAACAAAAAAACACTTAGAATATGACAACACCTGAAATAGAAGAATTAAAGTCTCTCGTGGAGCAGGAATACGGCAAAATACTAGCCACCACCACCGACTTTGAGGAATTCTCGTTCTTCCTCGAAAAGCATACAGGCGGCAAGGTTTCACCCTCAACCCTGAAGCGCCTCTACGGTTATGTGAGCGACAACCACAAGCCACGCATGGTGACGCTCGATATTCTTGCGCAATATATTGGGCACAAGAACTACATGGAATTCAAGCAATGGCTGAAGACCAGTACCCGCTACAACTCCTCGTTCTTCAAGGCAAGCCAGCTGGTAAGCAGCGACCTGAAGAAGGGTACGGAGATTGCCATCGGATGGAGCCCCAACCGCATTCTGCGCCTACGCTATCTGGGCGAGAGTACCTACGAAATACTTTCCTCAGAAAACAGCAAGCTTGAAGTAGGCGATCATTTCGTTACTGGATGCTTCATCAAGGAGCAGCCGCTCTATCTGCCTTACATCGAGCGAAACGGCGAGCGTACCGCATCGTTCGTGGCAGGAAGAAACGGAGGTCTCACCCTTATCAGCATCATCAGCCAATGAAAACAGCATCAGATAAGTCAATAAACACAACGTCAGATAAGCCGATGAAGACAACATCAGGATTCACGGAAGATATCAACAAGGAGATGAATGTTGCCGACCCCCAGCCGGTGGAGTCCAGGTTCAGCAACCTCAGCCAATGCTACGTCTCCATCTCTGGGCACACCCGCATCTTCACAGCCACAAGATACGGCAAGCGCTACATGCTGAAATGCCTGAAGAACGATTTCCTCTATACGCCCATCTACCGCCAGGCTTTGACCAAGGAATTCGAGATAGGTCTGCAGTTGGAGCACCCCAACATCTGCCATACCATAGGCATGGAAGAAGTGGAGAACCTGGGCACCACCATCGTGATGGAATACATAGATGGCGACACGCTGCAATATCTGATAGACCAGCAACTGCTCACGGCGGAAATGGCGCACAAGATAGCCCACGAACTGATGGACGCCCTGGAATACATGCACAACAAGCAGATGATTCATCGCGACCTGAAACCCGCCAACATCATGGTAACCCACAATGGCAAGAACGTGAAGCTCATCGATTTCGGCCTTTCCGACAGCGATTCCTTCACCATTCTTAAACTGCCGGCAGGAACCTCGGGCTACATCGCCCCGGAACAACTCCTGCAGGGAGCCAAATCAGACCCTCAGGCAGACATTTATTCGCTGGGCATGGTGCTTCTCGACATGGCGAAGGCCACCCACGACAGGCACCTCAGGAAGACGGCAGAAGTATGCATAAGCCGCGACCTGAGCATCCGTCCCAAGAGCATCCGCGAGGTAAGAGAACACAAGCATGAATCGCCCCTGCTGAAGGCAGGCGGCATCGTTCTCGGCATCATCGCCCTGCTGCTCATCAGCCTCATCGCCTTCACCTATTATCATAGGGCGCAGTCAAAAGAGAAGCAGAATGTGCCGACAGAAAACGGCAAGAATGCTTCGCCGGATGATAACGCCAACGAGATTCAGGACTATCAACTCTGGCAGAGATGATGGGAAAAATGATAGTCTTTAAACATAATTATCCTATTATCTTCTTATTTTTGCCTGAATTGGTGTAACTTTGCAACCAATTATGGAACAGATTTCACCAATTCAGGCATTGTTGCAGCAACGCACCCTGCTCCAGCTGGAGTATTACACCGAGAAGGAAGCCTTCCGCAAGCTCACCGAACAGATGGGCATGAAGCGAAAGGTGAAACGAGGTGATGCCTGGTTCCCGCTACAGGTGGGAAAGAGCTTTTATAATTCGCTGAACCAAACAGCCATCGAGGTATTCCGTACCTCGGATCAGGATATCGAGCACAATTTTGAGTTCGGTCGCCCCGTCATGTTCTTTAGAGGTGAAGAACAGATCAAATACTTTTCCTTTACAGGAACCGTGAGCTATGTGGATGGTGACAGAATGGTGATTACCGTTCCTGATTCAGCCCCGCTGCTCGACTTGCAGCAGTCTACGGAGCCTATCGGCGTACAGTTGTCCTTCGACGAAACCAGCTACAAGCTGATGTTCGAGGCCTTGGATAGAGCGATGAAAGCGAAGAACAACCGTCTGGCTTATCTCCGCGACTTGTTCTATTCGCATCAGAAGGCTGGCAGATTCTCGTTTGCCCCGATGAAGTTTCCTTGGCTCAATCCTACCCAGGAAAGGGCTGTGAATGAGGTGCTCTGGGCGAAGGATGTGGCTATCGTTCACGGACCTCCGGGAACCGGAAAGACTACCACCCTGGTGGAAGCCATCAACGAAACCCTGATGAGGGAGAGCCAGGTGCTGGTGTGTGCACAGAGCAACATGGCGGTGGATTGGATTTCAGAAAAACTGGTAGATAGAGGCATCAACGTGCTCAGAATAGGAAACCCTACCCGTGTGAACGACAAGATGCTGGGCTTCACCTACGAGCGCCGTTTCGAGAGTCATCCCGACTATCCGCAGCTCTGGGCTATCCGCAAGGCAATCAGAGAATTAAGAAAAAACAGGAAGAAAGGCAGCGAGAACTATCATCAGAAGATGGATAGGCTGAAGAGTCGTGCCGCCGAAATAGAAATCCGCATCAATTCTGAACTCTTTGGCGAGGCGCGTGTCATCGCCTGCACCCTGGTGGGTTCTGCCCACCGGTTGCTGGAGGGAATGAAGTTCGGCACCCTCTTTATCGACGAGGCAGCCCAGGCTTTGGAAGCTGCCTGCTGGATTCCGATGAAAAGAGCCAGCCGGGTGATTCTGGCAGGCGACCATTGCCAGTTGCCGCCTACCGTGAAGAGTATTGCGGCATTAAGAGCCGGACTGGGCAAGACCCTGATGGAGCGCATCGCCGAAAACAAGCCCGAGGTAGTAACCCTGCTGAAGATTCAGTATCGCATGAACGATGAAATCATGCGATTCTCCAGCGACTGGTTCTACGGGGGCAAGGTGGAGAGTGCGCCACAGATTAAATACCGCAGCGTATTGGATTACGACCATCCGATTACGTGGATTGATACTTCCGACAAGGAACCGGCAGATACGATAGAAGAAGGCGAAGATTTGAACTTCAAGGAGCAGTTTGTGGGCGAGAGTTTCGGGCGTATCAACAAGGCTGAAGCCGAGCTCACCCTGCTCACCCTGGCGGAATACTTCACCAAGATAGGCAAGCAACGGGTATTGAGCGAAAGCATCGACGTGGGCATCATTTCGCCTTACCGTGCCCAGGTGCAGTATCTGAAGAAACTCATCAAGAAGTATGAGTTTTTCAAGCCTTACCGCCGCCTCATCAGCGTAAACACGGTGGATGGTTTCCAGGGGCAGGAAAGAGACGTGATTCTCATCTCGCTGGTACGTTCCAACGATGAAGGCCAAATCGGTTTCCTGAAAGACCTTCGCCGCATGAACGTGGCGATGACGAGAGCCCGCATGAAGCTCATCATCCTGGGCAACAAGGACACGATGACGAAGCATCCTTTCTACAAGAAACTGTGGGAGTATGTGGAGGCAATCAACAATAACGGATAAAATAGTTATACAAACGAGTTAAGACAACAATATGCTACAACGAGACTACATACAGCGACTGATTCGCGAGTTTATGGCGGCACTCGAAAGAATGCTCGAAA
>OQVP01000528.1_pt1 | contig 14703 bp, 15 predicted proteins | sample 1691541 | NCBI WGS metagenome assembly OQVP01 (sample SAMN03418258, study PRJEB22391) | human gut metagenome | biome: human-gut; feature: organic feature; material: feces | host: Homo sapiens | place: Tanzania | collected 2013-01 | reverse complement strand
GTGTCCTGCTCCGGAACCAGAAATGGTGTATGCTAACATGTATAAACGAGGACATATAACATTAGCAAGTATACGAGGAGGGATGTCTATGATTAGTAATATCTTAACAATTTTATCTTTTTTGGTACTGGTGTTGAGCGCTGTAATTGATTGTAACTTCCTATCCCGTTTACTCGGGGTTTCGAGCAAATAATAATGAATATTCATTAACTTCCTTAGTCGATATGATTGAGGAAGTTTTTTTATTGTCCCTATATTGGGACAGGCTTTTTGTTACCATTAGAATCAAGGAGAACCGAAAAGAGGCAAAAATCTTTTCGGTTCTTATTTTTATGAAACGGAGGATGTTTTATGAAACATATTGTTGTGGATTTGGAGATGAATACTGTCAGAGGCAAAATGGAAAAGAAGGGAACTTACAATATGGAAACCATTGAAATCGGGGCAGTTATGCTGGATGACAGATTACAGGAAATTTCTTCTTTTCGTACTTATGTGAAGCCGGAGTATAACAATAGGATTGCACCGAATATCAGCAGATTGACCGGTATTACCGATGCGATGGTAGAACATGCACCGTATTTTAAGGAGGCTTTTCGGATGTTTGCAAACTGGTGTCTGGGGACCGGCGATGAGGTAATCATATATGCCTGGAGCAACAGCGATTATTTTCAGATGAAAAAAGAACTTGTTTGGAAGGAATGTGAGCTTTCATCCATGGAGCGTAAAATAATGGATACGGAATGGAATGATTTTCAGAAGGAATTTGACTCCCATCTGGGATTTGACAGACAGGTTTCCTTGAAATTTGCACTGGATATGGCGGGTATTGATTTTTCCGGCAGGGAACATGATGCACTGGACGATGCACGAAATACGGCAGAACTGCTTCAGATTTTTAAAAACGAAAGTCTTTTTAACGAAACCCTCCGGAAAGTGAAAGAAGCTATGACACCGTCCTCTTTGGAAAACACATTAGGCAGTCTGTTTGACTTATCTGCCTTTACATTCGCATAGGGCTTAATGCAGCATGGAGAACTGGTGACTATTGTGGACAGGGAAAAGCACAAAGACTATAATATAAGAAAATATAGTAGTAAGTAGGCAACAAAAATATAAATCAATATGCTAATGGTGCAGGAAAAATGAAAGATAAAAAGAATTTGTTGTATAATAGTCTTCGGTCTGAAGATGAGGTTGATTTTATAAATAAGCGCAATGAAATTTTTATGCAGGCCACTACGGAAGGAAAATTGTATAAATATCGTGCAGTTAATAAGTTTTCCCTTAGTAACTTGGAAAATGGAACTATGTATTGTTCATCACCCAAGGAATTTAATGATCCATTTGACTGTAAGTTGGCAATTAGAATAGAACCACTTTTCAAAATTATGTATAACCATGTTGTTAATATAATGGTCAATGGGTATAAGTTGGCCGAACAAGTAAAAAGTGGAAAGGCAAATATAAATGATTATACAGGAAATGATAAGAGAATAGTTCAAGCACTTTTAGAAAATTCTTTATACAGGGATTTTTTTGAGCTAAAAAAACAGATAGAAGACCAAATAAGAACAGGAACTTCTGTATTTAGCGTATTGCTTGAAAATAAAGCTATGGTCTGTAAAATTTATTTTTATACGAAACTCTTCCCATTCCCTTCAAAAAGGACTATATTTTATAAGAGGGCATTATTATGTGGATGATAAAGCATATTTTTGACGGCGATTATGGGTGCGAGGCCCTGATGCCGGGGGAAAGGCCGAAAGTGACCGTGACTCTGGAAAACAGCCAGGGAGAAACAAAGACGGTTTCCGTAGAGGATGAGTGGCTTGTCGAAAACAAACTGGACATCGGTTCGGAGTGGCCGGAAGATACAGAAGAGGAGAAAACAAAATGAAAAGCATTATTGTAATGGCTTCGGTGCATCATGAGAATACGAAGAAAATAGTGGAGGCTATTGCCAAAGAATGTAACGTGGAAGTGGTGGATGCCACCAAGGTGAAAGAAATGGAACTGTCCGGGTATGACTGCATCGGATTTGCTTCCGGTATCTATTATGGAAAGTTTCACCAGACGGTGTTGAATTTTGCATCCGTAAATCTTCCAGCAAACAAGAAGGTTTTCTATATCTGCACTTACGGCGGTTCCGCTGCCTACAAATCCATAGAAGAAGTGACGGCAAGCAAACATGCGGTCAACATCGGGTATTTCGGATGCAAGGGCTACGATACGTTTGGCCCTTGCAAGCTGCTCGGCGGCATTGCCAAGGGACATCCGGACGAGAAAGACATTGCGGATGCGGTTGCTTTTTATAAGAAACTGGAGGAGAAAATATGAGTTATCTGATTAAAGACACCACCAGAGAAGAGCGGGAAAAAATTGTCGCGGACTCTCTGGGATATATCGAAGCAAACTGCGACGGCTGCATGACAGGTCTCGTAGAAATGTATCAGGATTACATCGACGGCAAAAAAGAACTCCGGGACATTAACATGGCATTTCATGCAGGCTATGTCAGCGGAGAGGATGTGCCGCAGGAAACGTCGCGAGGCAGAGGCTTCTGCAATTTTTAAGATGTCGCAAATAAAATAGCGGAAAATATAAAAATAGCTGTAAAATAAAACTGTTGTTTCACAAGGACAGGCGTGCCGGACAACAGTTTTTTACGTTATAGGAAAGCCGTCCGGCTGGATTTTTTATGCGGGAATGTGCAGGATACATTAAAGTGACAGGGAACAGGAAAATGCAGAATTTCAAATGGAAATGGAAAAACAGAATAGCCGTTATAGTCCTTGCGGCAATCTGCGCACTTGGTACGGCATCCTGCGCTGCCCCGATTGAGCAGATTATCGGGGAGATTACGGAGGAAGTTTCCGGCGGTACCCGGAAAACGGAAGAGGAGAATAACTCCGGCATCACGGACGGCTTCATCATTCCGGAATATACGGGAGAGCCCTACGTTCGTGTCAATGACAATGTTCCTTTTTTTACGGAAGAAGAAAAAACCACGGACACCTTTGAGTCTTACAGCGAGCTGGACAATCTGGGACGGTGCGGCGTGGCATTTGCCAACGTGAGCAGGGAGCTGATGCCCACCGGAAAAAGAGGAAAGATTGGCAGTGTGAAGCCGTCCGGCTGGCGGCAGGCAAAGTATGAGGGACTGATTGACTCGGACCCACCGTTTCTGTATAACCGTTGCCATCTGATAGCATACTGTCTGACGGCGGAAAATGCCAATGAAGAAAATCTCATTACCGGAACTCACTATATGAATGTGGAGGGAATGCTTCCCTTTGAGGAGCAGGTGGCAGAATATCTGGACAGGAACGACAACCATGTGCTGTACCGGGTGACGCCTGTCTTTGAAGGTGATAATTTAGTGGCAGGCGGCGTACTGATGGAGGCTTATTCGGTGGAAGACGGCGGGGAAGGAATTTCCTTCTGCGTTTATTGCTATAATGTGCAGCCGGGTGTTATAATAGACTATGTGACTGGAGCAAGTCATATACAATGAATATAAACAAGGAGGAAAATCCTCTTCTCGCCGGAGGGCTCGGATTTTTACTTCGTAAAAACAAGGAGGATTAGTATGAGCAGAATTGATTTAGGAGCAAAGCCTCTGATATTTCCCATGCCGGTGCTGATTATCGGTACTTATGACAAGGATGGCATGCCCAATGCCATGAACGCAGCCTGGGGCATGATTTCCGATATGAATGAAATTTCCATTAGCCTTTCTGAGCACAAGACCACCGAAAACCTGGCTGTTACCGGTGCTTTCACTGTAAGCATGGCAACGGAGGGTACGGTTGTTCCCTGCGACTATGTGGGTATTGAGTCAGCAAAAAAGGTGCCGGATAAGTTTGCCAAAGCAGGCTTCCATGCAACAAAGAGCAGCATGGTAAACGCACCGCTGATTGACGAGCTGCCCGTGGCTCTGGAATGTAAAGTAAAGAGCTTTGAAAACGGCATTCTGATTGGCGAAATCGTCAATGTGACGGCGGATGACTCCGTGATGACCGACGGAAAAATTGATGTTAAGAAATTAAAACCCATTGCCTATGACCCGGATGCCAATACCTATGTGGCTTTAGGGGATGTAGTGGGAAAGGCATTTGCGGACGGATTGCAGTTAAAATAGTTCAGCAGAAGAAATTTTCTGCATCGGCGGTCTTGCGAAAAAATTCGTTCTACAGAGGTAAGTTTTGTGTATTTATTACTTTTAGCAGTTATCTATTTAGCTTTTATCAGCCTGGGGCTGCCCGACTCGCTGCTGGGTGCGGCATGGCCTACTATCCGTACAGAATTTGGAGTGCCTTTGTCTTATATGGGCATGGTGTCCATGATTATTTCGGGTGGCACCATTATTTCGGGACTGTTGTCCGAAAGACTGACCAAACGGTTTAAGACCAAAACGGTAACGTTCGTAAGCGTCCTGCTCACGGCCGTTGCCTTATTTGGCTTTTCGACCGTTACGGAATTTTACCAGATGTGCCTTTGGGCAATTCCCTACGGTCTGGGAGCCGGCGCTATTGATGCGGCGTTGAATAACTATGTGGCATTGCATTATAGTTCCCGTCACATGAGCTGGCTGCACTGCTTCTGGGGCGTGGGTACGATTGTCAGCCCGTACATTATGAGTTATGCCCTGCTGCACAGCACCTGGACGAACGGCTACCGTACCGTTTCCTGCCTGCAGTTTGCCATTGCAGCGGTAATTCTGGTGACACTTCCGTTATGGAAGGTCAACAAACAGACGGAGACAGGGAGCGGGGAAACCGCGCTTTTAGGCATAAAGGGTGCCTTCAAAATAAAAGGTGTGCCCTACCTTTTGCTGGGCTTCCTGGCATACTGCGCGGCGGAAGCCACCACCATGCTATGGGCAAGCAGTTACCTGGAAGGCACAAGGGGTATCAGCAATGAAAAAGCAGCGGCATACGGTTCGCTGTTTTTTATCGGTATTACCACAGGTAGATTTTTATCCGGCTTTATATCCGACAAGCTGGGTGACAATAAGATGATACGGCTGGGCGTCAGCATTGCGCTTGCGGGCGTGGCATGCATTGCACTGCCGTTTACCGTTACGGCAATCGCGGGATTTATTATCATCGGACTGGGCTGCGCCCCGGTGTACCCCTGCATTATCCATTCTACTCCCAATAATTTTGGGGCGGAAAATTCGCAGGGCATTATCGGCATCCAGATGGCAAGCGCTTATGTGGGCTCCACTTTTATGCCGCCCGTTTTCGGACTTATAGCCAACTATATCAGCCTGAAACTGATGCCTGTATACCTTGCATTTTTCCTGATTTTATTATTCATTATGATTAACAAAACGGAAAAAGCGTGCCGGAAGTGATTTGCCGAAAGCGGCGTTAGCGGTATCGGTTAAAGGTGATTTTTTGAAGAAACGGAGAAAGGAGGGCAGCCGTGGCTTATTCGGAATTAATTAAAAATTTTGACAACATCCGCGGCTACATGCGCGATTTCTTTTTGTACGGCTTCAAGACCAGAGAAGAATATGACAGGAAAAGCGCCCGCAGTTACGACAACGAACGCCGCCGTATTCAGAGTTATCTCGGTCACCTGATTTCGTTCCGCCAGACTCCCTCCGGCAAAAACGCCTTTATTTCCCTGGAGGGCAGGAGCGTCACCCACAATCCGCTGTATCAGGCGTTCAAAGCCAAAAGCTTCACCAACAAGGATATTACACTGCATTTTCTGCTGTTAGATATCCTTTCGGATGCGGGTGTGGATTTTCGGAAAGTGTCCGGTGCGGACAGTTATGGGGACGTTCCCCAAGTGTATTCATTGAAGGAAATTCTGCGGATTATGGATACGGAATATCTCACAGCATTTCAGAATCCCATCAGCTTCGATGAGTCCACCCTTCGGAAAAAACTGAAAGAATACGAGGAACTGGGGATAGTCGTTTCCGAAAAGAGCGGCAGGACGGTCACATACCGGCTTTCGGAGAATGAAATCTGTCTTGCGGAATATAAAGAAGCCATCCGCTTTTTTACGGAAGAAAGCCCGCTGGGCGTGATTGGCAGCTACCTGGAAGACCGCATGCAACCGGATGCAGAGAAAGCTTATCCGACTGGCAGAAATGATGAAAACGGAAAGTGTCTGCCCGACAGAAATGATGAAAACGGAAAGTGTCTGCCCGGCAGGAATGACTGCGCCGGAGAATATCTGACCTTCAAAAATCACTATATAATGAATGCCTATGATGCCGAAATTACGGAGCTGATTTTACAAGGTATCCATGAAAAACGGTTACTGGAGATTACTTCCTTCAGCCGGGGCGATGCAGGCGTGAAGCAACAGACGGTCATTCCTTACAAGCTTTATGTAAGCACACAGGGAGGACGCAATTACTTGTTCTGTATGGATGCGGACAATTTAAGACCCTATTCCCTACGGGTGGATTACATACAAAAAGGAAAAGCGGGAGAGGTTTGTGCGGACTATGACAGACTTCTTAAGGTGTGTGAACGTGCCGGAGAGCATATGTGGGGTGTGAGTTGTGCCAAGTACCGGCGGTACGAGCATATCGAAATGGATATTTATGTGGGGACGGACGAAGCATTTATCGTTCGCAGGCTGGAACGGGAAAAAAGATGCGGAACCGTTTCCAAAGTGGATGAGGAAACCTACCGTTTTTCGGCGGATGTGCTGGATGCCTATGAGATGATGCCGTGGATAAGGACCTTCTTCGGGCGTATCAAGGCGATACGCTGCGATAACGAGGATGTGAAGAACCAGATAAAAATAGATATGGTAAAAATGTTGAAACAATACGAGGACGAAAATGCTTTTTCATGAAATTTACGGCTGTTATTACCGGGCGGTGGCGAAAATGCTGAAACTGGCTATAGAAGGCGGGCTGACGGAAAAGAAAATGTATGAGATAGTGGCGGAGACTGCTTTTGAGGAAAGCAGTCTTATTATGATACCGGCGTTAAAAAAACAGGAGTGGCAGCTTTTAGACGAAAACCTGCACACGCCCTTAAAGCACACCCCGGATATGCCCCTGACCATACTGGAAAAAAGATGGCTGAAAACCATTCTTCTGGATAAACGGGTAAAATTGTTCTTGGAACCTGTGCCGGCAAATGCAGAGCAAGCAGCCACTGCCGTGTCAAATGCGGATTTTGCAGCAGCTTGTCCCCGGGAGCTTGCCGACACGGAGCCGTTGTTTTTCCCGGAAGATATCGTGTATTTTGACCGGTATGCCGATGGGGACGATTACGACGACCCTGCCTATATTGCCAATTTCCGGCTAATCAGGCAGGCAATCGCAGAAAGAAGAAAATTGAAAGTTTCTTTCCTGAACAGCAGGGAGCAGAAACGGTGTGAAATTCTGGAGCCGGTTCAGTTGGAGTATTCCGACAAAGAGGACAAATTCCGGGTGCTGTGCGCGGACAGGCAGAGCATTAAGACCGTTAATTTAGGGAGAATTGTGCAGTGCAAACTTTTAAGAGACACATTTCCGGAGAATGTCCGGTTGAAGGAGCGGGAGAAAAAGGTACTGAAATTCACGCTGACGGATGAACGGAATGCGTTGGAGCGCGCCATGATGAAGTTTTCCCACTATAAAAAAGAAGTGGAGCGCCGGGATGCGGAAAATTATCTTGTCACACTGGAATACGATGTGGATGATGAAACGGATGTGCTTATCCAGATTTTGTCCTTCGGAAGCTACATAGAGGTGACGGCTCCCGACAGGATGCGCGAAGAACTGAGGAAAAGAATGGAACGTCAAATGGCGCTCGTCGACGAGTTCGCAACTTTTTTTCCGTGATAAAAAAGAAAACAGACTCTATGATAGGATTATCAGGTATATACAGACACAGGCACGACATGCCCTGAGCATCATGGAGCCGGAGCCCGGAAGAGGAATAGAACAACCTGAGGTTCCCGGAAGATGCAAGGAATGCCCTGCGGAAAGGAGAATCCTATGATAGAGATTAAAGGAAAGATAAATACTGCACTCTGCTACGCAAAGGTAGTGGAAGAGGAAGCCATAGAGCAAATCAGACGAATGTGCGATTACCCTATGACGGAGGGCTCCCAAATCCGCATCATGCCGGATGTGCATGCGGGAAAAGGCTGCACCATCGGTACCACCATGACGATTAACGGGAAAGCTGTCCCCAACGTGGTAGGCGTGGACATCGGCTGTGGTATGTATACGGTGAATTTAGGAAAAGCCGATATTGATTTTGAAAAAGTGGATGAAGCAGCCCACTTTATTCCTTCGGGAAGGGATATCTGGGACGGCAGAATAGAGCGTTTTGATTTGACGGATCTCGCCTGTTACAGGCAGTTAAAGGAAACGAAAAGACTGGCAAAATCCTTAGGAACCCTTGGAGGCGGCAACCATTTCATAGAAATTGATGAGGCCTCTGACGGAACCAAATATCTGGTTATCCATTCCGGTTCCCGGAATCTGGGAAAACAGGTAGCAGAGCTTTATCAGAAGCTGGCGGTCAATCTGGACAGAGGCTACGGGGAATATCTGGAAAAGAGGGAGGAAATCATCCACACCTACAAGGAACAGGGGCGCAGGGAAGAAATACAGGAGGCCTTAAAGCAGCTTCATTTTAAGGTGTACGAGTCGGAGCCCACGATGCCGGAGGACCTTTGTTATCTGAGCGGACGATATCTGGAAGATTATCTGCATGATGTGGTTATCTGTCAGACTTTTGCCAAAAGAAACAGGGAAAAGATGGCGGAACTCCTTCTGGAAAGAACCGGCATGACAGGCGGGGAAGCGTTCCACACCATTCATAATTACATTGATACGGAAGAAATGATTTTGCGAAAAGGAGCCATAGCGGCACACAAGGGCGAAAAGGTATTAATTCCCATTAACATGAGGGACGGCAGTGTTCTTGCCGTAGGAAAGGGAAATCCTGACTGGAATTTTTCGGCGCCCCACGGCGCCGGCCGTCTGATGTCTCGGACGGATGCCAAGGCAAAACTCAGCATGAAAGAATACGAAGAGTCCATGAAAGGAATTTATACCACTTCTGTCAATGAATACACGCTGGATGAGTCCCCTATGGCATATAAATCACTGGATGATATTATTGATGTTATCAAAGACTCCGTGGATGTCATTGACATTATGAAACCCATTTATAATTTCAAAGCGTCCCGATAAGGCAGAAATCAAAGCAAGTTGGGTATAGTGAGGAGAAAAAGTTTCCTATACCCAAAAGAAAAAGGGAAATTGGGTACAGCGAGGGAAAAAAGTTTTCCATACCCAAAAGGAAAAGGGAAATTGGGTACAGCGAGGAAAGAAGCTATCTGTACCCAAAAGAAAAAGGGAAATTGGGTACGGCGAGGGAAAAAAGCAATCTATACCCAAAAGGAAAAGAGGAATTGGGTACAGCGAGGAGAAAAAGTTATCTGTACCCAAAAGGAAAAGGGAAATGGGGCAGGAAGAAAGGAAACAGAATATGGTTCTCTTTAAGAGCAGATATGAAAAAGAATTGGATGCGCTGATGACCAAAATTGACATGAACATGTCAAACAATTATAAGGACAATGCGCAGGCGGATTTTCAGGAGCTGGAAAGCAGGTTTACAGAAATGAAGGAGCAGGGGCGTCTGAAAGAAAAAACCTGTTTGTATTATGAAAACAGGGTGAGTGATTACCGGGAAAAGTTAAAAGGCTACACCCATAAAGACCAGAAGCCTTACTGGACGTAAGCACGAGAAAGCAAGGAGACACTTGCATTGCAGAAAGCGAATACCCGAAAAGAGGCAGCAGCTTTTCGGATGCAGAAAGTACAGATACAGAAAAGGAGGAATATCATGGATTGCAGACCGGAATACGACATACAGGTTATCGGACAGAACTTGCGGCGGCTGCGTGAGGAAAATCACCTTACGGTAGAAGATGTGCGGGAATATTTATGCCTTGGGTCCGTACAGGCTGTGTATAAATACGAGCGCGGAAAAGGTTATCCGCAGGCGGACACGATGTTTGCTCTTATGGAGCTCTACGGAGCCGGTCTGGAGGACATCGTAAGAAAGCCGGAGGAAACAAAGAAAGCAACACTTGTCCGGCTAAACGAACGGCAAAGAAAGCAGGCAGACTTAAGCAAGTCCGCCTGATTTTTTGGAATTGGTTTCGGTAGAGAAAAGAGGATATAAATTCAGACAAAACAGGGGCGGTGTCTGTTTTTCAGACCACGGCTTTTATTTCCACTTCATGCCAGTGGGAAACAATGTGGTGCCGGAGCGGATGCCGACCCCGGAACAGAGACGGTACATGATACCCCACGGTGATGTGGAGCCTTGTGTATTTATTCATTTTCCCAATACGAATATTAAAACCCATATTATTCCGGAAATACTGCAGAGTCCGCTGTTTAGGGCATATCACGAGGGACAGCCGTTCAACAGAAACCCCTTAAGACCCTGCCCCATGCTGAAAAATCCTGATTTGCTGGTACAGATGGTGTATGCACCCGGAGTTGGCAGCCTTTGAAAAAGTAGAAGTAAAATAAAATGTAAATGAATTTTCATTTTCTGGGTCAAATTTGACTCTGTAGCAACCTTGGCGCCAGGGAGTCAAATAGAACTTCTTTTACCGATGTTATGGTTTGACTCAGCAGGCAATATCTTATTAAAAAGTCAAAAAGTAATTCCCTATCCGCGTAGCAGAAGTTCTTTTTCCACTATCTTGCCGTCCCGGTAATAGATACGGGGAACGCGCTTGCTGACGGCGCAGGTCAGCTCGTAGGGAATGGTGCCTGCCAGGGCGGCCAGGTCATTGATGGAATTGCGGCGACCGAAGATTTCCACTTCGCTGCCCACGTCCACGCCCATTTTGTCAGTCAAGTCAATCATGCACATGTCCATGCAGATTTTGCCGCGCTGGGGAACAGGCCCTTCGGATGTCATCAGGCTGCAGCGGTTGGACAGGCAGCGGAAAAAGCCGTCTGCATAACCGTAGGGAATAACGCCCATGCGGGTCTTTTTGTCGGTGACGTAAATGCCGCCGTAGCTGACAGCCGTACCGGCGGGATAGGTCTTGATGGTGCTGACGGTGGCTTTTAAACTCATGACGGGCAGGAGTCCCAATTCTTCGGCAAATTCTCCGTAACCGTACAAAAGCAGTCCCGGACGAACCATGTCCAGCCAGGTTTCGGGATAGCGGGCGACGGCGCCTGTGTTGGCGCAGTGGCGGATTAAAAACCGTTTGCCCAGTTTTTCCTCTACCTTTGCAATAACATCCGTAAATAATTGGAATTGATGTCTGGTGTAGGCTTCGCACTGTTCGCCCGGTTCATCGGAAACGGCAAAATGGGTGAAGATGCCTTCTGCATCCAGTCCCGGCAGGGAACAACCTTCGCAGATACCCTCCACACCGGTATCAAAATAATCGCCGTCGCACAGATAACCGAGGCGGGACATGCCGGTGTCCACCTTGATGTGGATCTTAAGGGTACCGCCTAAACGGACGGCTTCTTCACTGTATTCCAGTGCTTTTGCCTTGCAGGTAACTGCCTGGGTGATGTTGTATTTGATAAGCCGGCCGACCTGTTCCTTCGGAGTGTGCCCTAAGATTAAAATCGGCATGGTAATGTCATTGAGACGAAGTTCAACGGCCTCGTCAATGCTGCTGACAGCTAAGTAGTCCGCATGCATCTCCTGTAAAAGCCGACTGACCTGTACAGAGCCGTGTCCGTAGGCATCCGCTTTTACCACTCCTAAAAATTTCACATCTGCGCCAATCCGGTTGCGCAGAACCGTATAATTATGGGCAAGAGCGTCAAGGTCGATTTCCGCCCAGGTTCTTTTCAATGTAGAATCCATAAAATCTCCAAGCCTTTCCGTAGATTTTCTTTCATCATACCACATTTTACTTTTACGATGTCATAAAAAATTCACAAAAAATCGCTTGCAATTTTGTTGCCTTTGCTGTATATATTCATGGTTGGAAAAGAATAAAACAATTTCTGACAAATGAATAAAAAGGTACCCAAAGAAACAGATAAAGAAATACTAAAAGAAACAAATAAAGTAATACGAAAAAATGGAGGAAGGATAACTATGACCAAGGATTTAACCAATGGAAATCCCATGAAACTGATACTGAATTTTGCGATTCCCCTGCTGTTCGGCTTTTTATTCCAGCAGTTTTATAATCTGGTGGACACCATGATAGTAGGACGGTTTTTAGGCGTGGACGATCTGGCTGCCGTAGGTGCGACAGGCTCCATCAATTTCCTGGTCATAGGCTTCTGTATGGGTGTCTGCAACGGCTTTTCCATCCCTGTTTCCCATAAATTCGGGGCTCAGGACTATGTGGGCATGCGCAAATATGTGGCAAACTGTGTATGGCTGGGCATTATTTTTTCTGTAGTCATGACCGTGGCAACAGCGGTACTCTGCCGGGATATCTTAATCTGGATGAGAACTCCCGAGAACATTATAGATGGCGCCTATGAATATATTTTCATAATTTTCTTAGGTATTCCAACGGTTTATTTATATAATATTGTGGCAGGCGTTATCCGTGCCACCGGCGACAGCAAAACACCGGTCATTTTTCTGGTGCTTTCCTCCGTTATCAACATTGTGCTGGATCTGTACTTTATCATCAGCCTGCACATGGGCGTGGCGGGAGCTGCCTGGGCAACTGTTATTTCCCAGGGCGTTTCCGGTGTGGCGTGCCTGATCTATATGGTGAAAAAATTTGAAGTTCTGCGCATCCGCAAAGAAGAATGGGCTATGGACGGTCACATGATGCTGTCTTTGTGCGGCATGGGTGTGCCTATGGGACTGCAGTATTCCATCACGGCAATCGGCAGTGTTATCCTGCAGGCCGCAGCCAATACCTTAGGCTCTGCGGCGGTGGCAGCCATGACGGCGGGCGGCAGAATCGTCAGCTTCTTAGCCTGTCCGTATGACGCCATGGGTTCGACTATGGCGACTTACGGCGGACAGAACGTGGGCGCCGGAAAATTAGAGCGTATCGGAAAGGGTTTGAAATCCTGCGTGATTCTGGGGGCGGTATATTCTGCCATGGCGCTTCTGCTCGCGGTGTTCTTCGGGGATGCCCTGGCAACCCTTTTTGTGGAAAAGGACGAGCTAAGTATTATCGGGGATGTGCACAAGTTCCTGCTTTTGAACACCCTGTTCTTCTTCCCGCTTGCCCTGGTCAACATTATCCGTTTCCTGATTCAGGGTATGGGCTTCCCGAAGTTTGCCATTTTAGCGGGTGTGTTTGAAATGGTGGCAAGATCTGTGGCAGGATTCGGGCTGGTGCCGTTTATCGGTTTTACCGGCGTGTGCCTCGGCAGCCCATTTGCCTGGATAATGGCGGATATTTTCCTCATTCCGGCGTATTTCCATGTGAGCAAGACCCTGCAGAAACGGAAAAAAAGTGATTGACGAATTTATTTTTTTCTGATACATTCTTTATCAATGGAAAACGGTATAGATTATTAGAGGGATTCCAGGTAAATTTTCCACATTATTGATAGAGCGAGAGCTTGTTTTGAAACATATCATATTTGCAAAACGATCAATAAGAGTAGTAAAAGTGAAATATTTGCTATATAGACTCTAATAATTAAGTATCGAATGAAAATGCACAAACGAAATTCTTCCGGGCAGCCTTTTGGTGAGACGGGGGTATTTGGAATGAAGACGCAAATTTGCAAATGGATATGCAGATTGCGTCTTTTTGTTATGTCTAAAATGGTTATGCAAAAAGCGGGAAACCCAAAGCGGGAGGCCCAAAGCGGGAGACAAAAAGCGCAGGACTTCACGGTACGAGGAGAGTTGAGGAATGGATCAGAACAGAGCGCCTATTTATGAGGCATTGGAGCAATTCCGGAAAAACAAGGTAGTGCCCTTTGATGTGCCGGGGCACAAGAGAGGAAGGGGCAACCCGGAGCTGGTGCAGCTGTTGGGAAAACAGTGCGTGGAACTGGATGTGAATTCCATGAAGCCGCTCGACAATCTCTGCCATCCGATTTCCGTCATCAAGGAAGCGGAGGAGCTGGCGGCGGAGGCGTTCGGCGCGTCCCATGCGTTTTTGATGGTGGGAGGCACCACATCGGCGGTACAGTCCATGGTGCTGACGGCATGCAAAAAGGGAGAAAAAATCATACTGCCCCGCAATGTGCACCGGAGTGTAATTAACGCACTGGTAGTAAACGGCGCCACGCCGATTTACGTCAATCCCGATGTGGACAAAAAGCTGGGCATTGCACTCGGAATGAAGATTTCCCAGGTGGAAAAAGCGATAGAAGACAACCCGGATGCGGTGGCGATTTTAGTGAACAATCCCACCTATTACGGCATCTGCTCCAACTTAAAGAAGATTGTGGAAATCGCCCATGCCCACAACATGCTGGTGCTGGTGGACGAAGCCCACGGAACCCATTTTTACTTCGGGGAAAATATGCCCATTACGGCAATGGCGGCGGGAGCGGACATGGCATCCGTCAGCATGCACAAGTCGGGAGGCAGCCTGACCCAGAGCTCGTTTCTTTTAACGGGACCCAATGTCAGCGCCGGTTATGTGCGGCAGGTCATCAACCTGACCCAGACCACCAGCGCTTCCTACCTGCTTTTGGCAAGCCTCGATATTTCCCGCAGAAATTTAGCATTGCGGGGAAAAGAAGCCTTTGAAGAGGTGGAAAAGATTGCCGCCTATGCCCGAAAC
>OQVP01000526.1_pt1 | contig 14747 bp, 10 predicted proteins | sample 1691541 | NCBI WGS metagenome assembly OQVP01 (sample SAMN03418258, study PRJEB22391) | human gut metagenome | biome: human-gut; feature: organic feature; material: feces | host: Homo sapiens | place: Tanzania | collected 2013-01 | reverse complement strand
GCCCATCTGAAGGGCCTTCTGAAGCACGAACCTGGTCTGAGGCATACATCCCTCGAATGCGTCTACCAGAAGCAGGACGCCGTCCGCCATATTGAGCACACGCTCCACTTCTCCTCCGAAGTCGCTATGGCCCGGAGTGTCTATAATGTTGATTTTGACGCCTTTATAAGTTACTGATACGTTCTTGGCGAGAATGGTTATACCTCTTTCACGCTCGAGATCATTGTTGTCAAGTATCAGCTGCCCCAAATTCTCAGGCTGGCGAACAAGGTTTGCCTGATAAATCATCCTGTCCACGAGCGTTGTTTTGCCGTGGTCGACATGGGCGATAATTGCTATGTTCCTAATGTCTTGCATACTCTGATTAAACATACAAAGTTACTTACTTTCTGCGGAAAAACATAAAAAACTATATCAATTTTCTTATCTTTGTACCTTATGCGAAGATTATTTGCCTTGTCAATTATACTTGCGTACTTCATTACGGGGGGCTGCGCCTCCGGAGGAGGGGGCGTGAAACAGTCAGACAGGGAACGTTGCATGACCGTTCTTTCCACCGTTCCCTCAGATGCGATTTGTGTAGGATATGCGGCGGAATGCGGGCACAGCGACATGATATTGGATTCGGCCAGCATATTCCATGGAATAGGAGTTGTCGGCATCCGTGGTGCAGGAATGGCCGTATCGCAGTGCTTCAACGGTAAAGTTGTGCCGATTCTTTCGATAGCGCCTGTACCTGTACGTTTCAAGTCCGACACCGGCTCTGTATTCAACACGGTCCTTTCCACTGCGGCTCGAAAGGGTCTCCGTACCCTTTTTATACAGGATTCTCCCGCTCTTCCTGACGGGACTGGAGTGATTCTCATAAGTCCGTCGGATGTTCAGTTGAAAGCGAGCGAGAGGCATATAAAGGCTGGAAGGTCAATACTTGACTTGGAGAGTCTCAAGAGTGCGGTGGACTCGTTTTCTTTGTATGATGAGACGATAATTATGCGTAATTCCGGTGCCGGCAGGCTGGTGGACAAGAATTTCCTCGGAGGAAGGTTCAAGCCATCCGATGTCGGTTCTTTTCTGAACAAGGCTGCGGAATGGACCTTTTTCTCTCCTTGTGACAAGGGCGTCAAGGTAATGCCATATTATTCGGATAAATCGGTGTATTATGCTCGTTTTATCAACTCTATACCGGGTGCTGACAGCAGGGTGGGAAAGGTTCTGCCTCCTGCTACGACGTTTGTGCTGGCACTGGCGGTGCCTTCGGATGGGTTCCGTTCCGGATATGAGGAATATATGGATGCCAATGTGCGGATGGTAAAGTACCAAAGCCGTATCAAGAATCTCGCCGGGACTACCGGAAAGTCGCCGCTCAAGTGGGAAAAGGAACTTGCGGTCAAGGAGGTTGCAACGGTTGGTTTTGATGCGCACAGGGTGGTTCTTTTGCGTATTGGAAAGAAAACCGGCAATGTGGACTCATCCGCCAATGAGTACCGGGGATTCACCGGGGCGTTGTACGGGACCGCGTTTGCTCTGGCAGATGATTCTTTTTTCGCGGTACGCAACGGGTGGATGGCCATTGGGGACAAAGAATCCGTGGATGCCTGGTATTCGTGTGAATTTGAAAATAACGGCTTTGAAAAATGGCCGTCAAGAAATATTAAATGTTCATTGTTCTCGGATGGCAGATACATGGTCTGGGACAATAAAGGTATAGAAATATGGAATTCAAATCTGTAAATAAAACTCTTGAAAATAGCTTCAAGAACAACTGGGAGCGTGAGGCTCTGTCGAATTATCAGGGCAGTACGCTCAAATATAAAGAAGTGGCGGAGAGAATGGAATATCTGCACATTGCGTTCTCTCAGTGCGGGCTTAAACGGGGGGATAAAGTTGCTCTTTGTGCTCGCAATCAGGCCAATTGGGCAGTATGTTTCCTTGCCACAATGACATACGGAGCGGTGCCTGTACCGATTCTGCATGAGTTCAAAGCGGAGAACATACACTATCTGGTGAATCATTCGGAGGCCAAGGTCCTATTTGTGGACGAGGTTATCTGGGATGGACTCTCGGAGTCTGAAATGCCGGACCTTGAGGTGATAGTGCAGATAAACAATCTGAAATTCATCTATGCCAGGAACCGGTTTGATGAGGAGATAAGAGGGAGTCTTCAGAAGACTTTCGATAAGTTGTATCCGGAAGGGTTCAAGCCTGAGAACATCAAGTATTATGAAGACAAGGCGGATGAGCTTGCGCTGATCAACTATACGTCCGGGACATCCGGCTTTTCCAAGGGTGTCATGATTCCTTACAGGGCGCTATGGTGCAATATCAACTTTGCGCGGACGGTAGCGGAGCCGCAGATGACATGCGAATCCGAAATCGTGGCCATGTTGCCTTCTGCTCACATGTATGGAATGATGTTCGAGTTTCTCTTTGAGATGACCATCGGCGCGCATGTACATTTCCTTACCCGTACACCGAGTCCGAAGGTGATAATGAAGGCGTTCTCGGAGATACACCCTGATGTGATCGTTGCGGTGCCTCTGATAATAGAGAAGGTTTATAAGAATCAGATTAAGCCTGTTGTGGACCGCAATAAGGTGTTTATGCGGATTCCGATTGTGGATCAGATTATTCTCAAGAAGATCCGCAATGCCATGATAGAATCTTTCGGAGGCCGTTTTGAAGAGGTTATCCTCGGCGGCGCGGCGTTCAACCCGGAAGTGGAACGGTTTATGCGCCGTCTCCATTTTCCGTTCACGGTAGGATACGGAATGACTGAATGTGCGCCGATCATAACCTACGAAAAATGGTGGAAAGCCCGTTATGGCTCGTGCGGAATTCCTGTCCCTGGATGCCGGATCAGAATAGACTCTTCCGATCCCCGCAAAGTCGCTGGGGAGGTGCAGATCAAGGGGGACAATGTGTTCCTTGGATATTACAAGAACCCTGAAGCTACCAAGCAGGTCTTCACGAAAGACGGGTGGTTCCGTACCGGAGATATCGGAGTGGTGGATGCCGACGGATATCTGTATCTGAAGGGCCGCTCGAAATGTATGATTCTCGGACCTTCCGGGCAGAATATTTATCCGGAGGAGCTTGAAGCGGTGATCAATAACGTCACATACGTCGTGGATTCTCTGGTGGTGGAGGACAAGGTGGGACTTACTGCACTTGTATATCCGGATTATCATCTGGCGGAAATGGACGGAATGACGGGAGAACAGCTTGAGGAGCGTATTGCGGCGGGACTTCCGGAAATCAACAAGCTTCTTCCGAATTATGCTCAGATACGCAAGATAGAGTTCCTCCCGGAAGATTTTGAACGTACTCCAAAGAAGAGCATTAAACGATATCTGTATCAGAGAGACCATGAATAAATTCGATGATAAATATTTGCAGATGGCGGAAATATGGGCGCAGAACTCATATTGCAAGCGTCGTCAGGTCGGAGCGCTGATTGTCAAGGACAGGATGATAATCTCCGACGGATACAACGGTACGCCTTCAGGATTTGAGAATATATGCGAAGATGAGAACGGTGTCACCAAGCCGTATGTGCTGCATGCGGAAGCCAATGCCATTTCGAAGGTAGCCAAGTCGGGCAACAGCTCCGAGGGCTCTACCCTCTATGTGACGGCGTCGCCGTGCATTGAGTGCGCCAAACTGATTATTCAGGCCGGCATAACCCGTGTGGTATATAAGGATGAGTACCGCCTTACGGATGGTGTGGACCTTCTCAAGAGAGCGGGAATAACGGTAGAAAAAGTGTAGATTGTCATGAAGAAAAGCTCCATATTGACCGCTGTATTTGGCGTGATTATAGGCGTGCTGCTCACTCTTGTCGTGCAGTTGTGGGCAAGGCCGTCCAAAATTCGCGTCAGGGACAGGGACTGGCAGAAAGTCAATCTGATACTCAGGAGTATAGATGAGAATTATGTGGATTCTGTGGATCACAAGAAAGTGACTGACATTGTGGCGGAGGCTGCTCTTCAGGCATTGGACCCGCACTCGATTTATATGGTTCCCAAGTCTCTCGACGCCCATGAGGAGGATCTTGCCGGCAATTTTGACGGTATCGGAATCCAGTTCAACGTTCCCAACGATACGGCAATAGTGTTGGAAGTGATTCCCGGTGGTCCGTCCGAGAAAGTGGGACTGAAGCCCGGCGACAGACTGCTTAAAGTGGACACCACCTGCATAGCCGGTGTCAAGTTCCCTCAGGACAGCATGGTGCGAAGAATGAAGGGAAAGGCTGGAAGCAAGGTGAACGTGCTCGTAAAGCGTGACAAGGAGACTATCCCGTTTGAGATTACGAGAGGGAAGATTCCTACGCATTCTGTGGATGCTGCCTTCATGGTAAGGGATACCGTAGGATATATAAGGCTTTCCAAATTCTCCCGCACTACGGGACAGGAGTTCATTACGGCTGCGGCTGATTTGTTGGATTCCGGAATGAAGGACCTTATCGTGGATTTGCGCGACAATACCGGCGGTTTTCTGGATCAGGCGCTGATTCTTTCCAATCTCTTCCTTCCGAAAGATTCTGTCATTGTATATATAGAAGGTCTTCACAGAAAGCGTGAGGACTATAAGGCTGACGGCAGGGGGCCTCTTAAGGAAGTGGGCCTGTCGCTGCTTATAGATGAGAATACGGCCTCGTCCAGCGAGATTTTCGCCGGAGCCATGCAGGATAACGGCAGGGCTATGGTGGTGGGCAGGAGATCGTTCGGGAAGGGCCTTGTGCAGGAGCCGTTCTATTTCAGTGACGGATCCGGAATGCGGATTACCGTGGCACGGTTCCACACTCCTTCAGGGAGATGTATCCAGAAGCCTTATACGGATGATTACAACTACGAAGTCCTCAAACGCTATAATGAGGGTGAGATGGTTGTAGCTGACAGTATGAAGCTTGAAAAGGGCGGTATCATTCCGGATGTCTTCGTTCCGATGGACACTACCCGCGCCGGCAAATTCTATGTCGCCTGCAACAGGAAAGCGACGGCCATGCGGTTTGCGTCCGCATATTTTGACGACCACAAGAACGAGTTGTCCGCCATAGATGACTTCGATGAACTTATCCGTTATCTTGATGGCGCCTGTCTGGAGTCCAAGTTCCTGGATTTCGCAAAACGCAAGGACGGCATCGCGCCTTCAAGCGCTGAATGGGCGGTGGATCGCAAATATGTCATGACGCAGCTCCGCGCCCTTGTGGGGCGTTACTCCAAACTCGGAGATAATGCGTATTATCATCTGTTCCTTGATATTGACGACTGTTTTAATGCAGCTTTGAACAAAATGTAGCTTATGAACCTTCTTCTCTGCCTTATAGCGGTGATTGTGGTCACCTGCATCATTCTGAACAATGCATCGGACAAGATTGGAATGCCAGTGCTCCTGGCCTTCATCCTTCTTGGTATATTCTTTGGCAACAACGGACTTGTCCCTATCAAATTTGACAATTATTCCTTTGCGGAGAATATATGTACGGTAGCATTGATATTCATAATGTTCTATGGAGGTTTCGGAACCCGGTGGGAATCCGCCAAGCCTGTAATTCTGCCGTCCGCCCTGCTCGCAAGCCTTGGAGTAGTGATGACGGCCGGACTGACGGGTCTCTTCTGCCGTTTCGTGCTTTCATGGGGTTGGGTGGAGAGTTTCCTCATGGGTTCTGTAATCAGTTCTACGGATGCAGCGTCGGTATTCTCCATTCTCAGAGCCAAGAAACTGGGTCTGAAGAACAATACCGCTCCGATACTTGAGGTGGAGAGCGGTTCCAACGACCCGTTCTCTTATATGTTGACCGTGCTGATGATTTCTCTTCTCAACGGAAGTGCTTCCGGGGGAAGTATCGCATGGATGTTGTTTGCGCAGCTTGTTTTCGGTGCCGGATTCGGCTGGCTCATAGCCAAAATAAGCATTTATGCAATCAAACGGCTCAATTTCCCTACGTCGGGGTTTGATTCGCTTTTTGTATTTGCGGTGGCATTGTTCTCGTATGCTGTCCCGTCTCTGGTGGGAGGCAACGGCTACCTCAGTACCTACATTGTGGGAATGATGCTCGGCAACTGTACTTTCAAGGGTAAAAAGAACATGGTGGGTTTCTTTGACGGACTTACCGGTCTTATGCAGGTACTTGTGTTCTTCCTTTTGGGACTTCTTGCACGTCCTGCGCTTATGGTCAAGGTTCTTCTGCCTGCCGTGCTCATATTCTTCTTTATCCTTTTGTTTGCAAGACCATGTTCCGTGTACCTGATATTGATGCCTTTCAGAAAGTTTATGATGAAGCAGAAAGCGCTTGTGTCATTCGTGGGGCTGCGCGGGGCTTCTTCTATTGTATTCGCCATCTTTGCGACAGTAAGTGACGGGGTTGTCCAGAATGACATATTGAATATTGTGTTCTGCATCGTGCTCCTTTCAATATCCCTGCAAGGTTATTTTATACCGTTTATGGCACGTAAGCTCGACATGATAGACAAGGATGCGGATGTCATGAAGACATTCAGTGACTTCTCCGAGGAGACGGAGTTGATTTTCAGCGAGGTCTCCGTGCCTTCCCGGTGGGACGGCAAAAAGGTAAAGGATGTGGCGTTCCCTGTCAATATTCTTATCTGTAAGTGTATAGCTCCGGATGGGACCGATACTGTTCCGAACGGGGATACGGTATTCAATACTGGGGATAAACTCATCGTATGCTCACAGGCATGCGTCGGGAAGCACAGTATGCGTCTTTCGGAGAAAACCGTTTCCAAGGGCAGCAAGGACATAGGCAAGACCATAAAGGAATATGCCGTGGGTACGGGGCAGATATTGCTTATCCAGCGCGGACAAGAGAACATCATTCCGCGTGGAGATACTGTCCTTATGGAAGGAGACCGAATTTTTTATAATCATGATTCCTAAGTGTTTGCCTGCCTGAGGTGTCTATAATTCCTAAAAAATCCCTATCTTGTCAAAGGTATTGTCTTTCTTGCTATGAGAGTAACTATTGTGACTTGTGTCGCGTTGGCGATGATGTGCTTGTCGTCCTGTACGCGCAGTTATCGTAAGGTCGAGTTTAACTATGACTCGGATGTGCTTTGTCTTGGCGTAGACCGGACAGTGTATCCTGCGGAGAATGCCGATGGAGAGATTCCGGATTCTGCCTGGGACGGGTTTCGTTTTCTGCAGGAGTTCTATCTTGTCAATCCGGAAAACGGAGTGCCCCTCAGTGATGCGTCTTTCGCTTATGTGTCTGATTTTCACGACGGAGTAGCAGTTGCGCGGGATAATTCCGGAGCATGTTTCTTTATTGACAAATCGGGCCGGAGAATCATTGATGCCCTTTATAAGGATGCTACGCTTTTTTCTGACGGAAGGGCGTGGGTGCGGTCTTTCGATGACGAAATCATAGCGGTCGATCGTAAGGGGAACAAGGTGTTCTATGCCCCTGAAGCAGTTATGGTAAATACGTTCTATGATGGGAAATCCGTGATTTATACTCAAGACGGTCACACTAAAGTGGTTGATACCTCCGGAAAAGAATTGTTTGACGGCAAGGGACATGGAGGCAATTTTGTAGTGGACGGACGTATCGTCATGCCTGGTGCGGATGGCCAGGGGGTGATGTCTCTTGATGGGGACTTTATTCTGGCTCCGGTTTATAAATCCGTGGGACAACTTCAGTGGGTGGATGTTGGCAGCTATGTGGATGCCCTTTGTGATGACAGGTTTATAGTATTGAAGGACAGTGGATATGGCGTGGTTGATAAGACCGGAAAGGAAATAGTGCCGGCGATGTTTGAAGATATCGTTCGGGACGGGGAAATGTTTCTTGCCCAGAGTCGCGGAGCCGGTTCGTCCGTTGGTTCTAAAGCGATATGGTATAACCGTGACGGCAGAGTTGAGATCGAGGGAACGTTTACGGAAGCGTATCCGTTCGGTGATGGGGATTTCGCTGCAGCCTGCGATTCCCGGCATTGGGGCTTTATCGACAAAAAAGGTAATTGGGCGATCAAACCTGCATGGACATTTGTAGGTACTTCTATGGATGCCAATGGAAGGGCTGTCGTGTATGACAACGACAGTGCGGAAGCAGGGTTGCTGAGAGCGGACGGCACTATGGCGGTGGAATACGGCTATAGTGTGATATCTCCGTTGAAAGGAACAGGCTTGTATGCGATTTCCAACGGACAGAAAACGGGTATTATGGACATGAACGGAAAAATCGTAGTGCCTGCGGACAAGTATGATTTCAGCGGAGTCATAAATGAAGACAGACATTTATACATCTACATAGATTGATCTTACAATATGAATAAAGAATCCTACGAATGGAATTATTGCTCTCTTGGTGGAGTGATAAGAGTGAAAATTGCCAGTGGTGAAGATCTCGAGCATCTTGGCGAACTTGACCAGAAATATTGGACGGTATTGAGTTGTCCGGTGTCCGATCTGCAGATGGATAAGACGCTGCTTGACCTTATGGATACGGACAAGGACGGAAAAATAAAAGTTCATGAAGTGGTGGAGGCGTCGCGCTGGCTCTGCTCGGTGATTAAGGACAAGGAGACGATTCTCAAAGGGGACGATGTTCTTTCGATTGACAATATTGATTGTTCTACTCCGGAAGGAGCGCGGCTGCATGATTCCGCAGTGCGTATTTTAAAGAATCTTGGGGTAGAGAAGAATGAGATTTCGGTGGCTGATGCCTCCGACAGTGTGGCGATATTCAAGAATACGGTGTTCAACGGAGACGGTGTCATTGTTCCGGCTACGGCCGCCGATGATGCTCAGGCAAGGAAAGTGGTGGAAGATTGCATGGCCTCGATGGGCTCCGTGGTTGACAAAAGCGGGGAAGCCGGCGTAAATGCGGAACTGGTGGAGAATTTCTATACGGCTTGTGCAGACTACGCTTCATGGAGGGAAAAGGCTGAAACGGATGCTGCTGTTCTTCCTTATGGAGGGAATACTGCTGATGCTTATGCTGCGAGCCTAATCATAAAGGATAAGGTTGAGGATTATTTCACGAGGTGCAAGCTCATTGCATACGATCCTGCTGCGGCTTCTGCTGTGTCTGTGGCCGTGGAGAAGATAGATGACATAGCATCCTGTCCTGTTGCAAGGCCGGATGTTTCCGGAATTCTGCCGTTTTCCAAGCTTAATCCCGCCTGGCAGGGAGCGTTTGACAAGTTCAGGGCATTGATTCCGAAGAGCGCATTTGCCGCTTCTGACGGTATGACCGAAGCTGAATGGAATACTGTGATGGCTTCATTTGGAGCTTATTCTGCGTGGATGGGAAGCAAAAAGGGCGAGCAGGTGGAGGCTCTTGGCATAGATGAAGTGAAGGCTGTGCTGGCTTCCGACAAGAAGCAGGTCCTTCTGGAACTCATATCCAAGGATAAGGCTCTTGAGCAGGAGTCCAATTCCATAGATGACGTCAAGAAACTTATGCTTTTCTATAGGGATTTTGCGCATCTTCTTGACAATTATCTGATTTTCAACGATTTCTATAAGAAACGTCAGGAGAGAAGGGCTGTATTTGAGGCCGGCAGACTGTATATTGACCAGCGCTGCTGCGATCTCTGCATCAGAGTATCTGATATGGGACAGCATGCGGATATGGCCAAGTTGAGCGGTATGTTTCTGATATACTGCAAGTGTGTATCCAAGGCCCTCGGCCGGGCGATGGACATAGTGGCGGTAATGACAGACGGAGACACGGCTGACCTTAGACCTGGCAAGAATGGAGTGTTCTTTGACTGCGAAGGCCGCGACTGGGATGCAACCGTCACAAAGATTGTGGATAATCCGGTAAGCATCAAGCAGGCGTTCTGGGCACCTTACCGGAAGTTTTGGGATTTCTGTGTCGGGCTTATAAACAAGTCTGCTGCTGACAAAGATGCCAAAGTCATGGCCGATATGCAGGCTAAGGCTCTCCAGACCGCTTCTTCTGCTCCGGCTGCCGCACCATCTGAAGGTGCTCCTAAGACGCAGGCGTTCGATATTGCCAAGTTTGCCGGTATTTTTGCTGCCTTAGGTATGGCATTGGGCTATATAGGTTCCTTCCTTACCAGCATTGTCACCGGTATCAAGACTACGCCTCCGCTCCAGCTCCTGCTGATTGTGTTTGTTCTGATGCTGGTGATTTCCGGACCTTCATGCTTTATCGCATGGAGCAAGCTTCGCAAGCGTAATCTCGGCCCGGTACTTAATGCCAATGGTTGGGCCATCAACTCCAAGGTGCTTGTCAATATCGTATTCGGAGCCAAACTCACGACTGTGGCCAAGTATCCGAAGCTCAAAATATTCGATCCTGACAAACAGAAATCCTGTGCCTGGAAATGGATACTGGCGGCCGTTGTGCTTGTCCTTATTGTATTGGCGGCGCTTCAGCTCTGCGGTGTGGTAACTATAATCACTATATGTAAATAGTCTATGGATCTTTCTTCTCTTTTCAGTATTGAAAAGGCCAATGTGGGCCTGTTCTGCGACTGCTTCCCTCCTGTGATGGACGGAGTGTCGGTATGCATGCAAAACTATGCCGAGTGGATGCAGAAGAAAGTGGGGGAGACAGTGGTGGTTACACCTAATGTGCCTAAAGCAGACTACTCGAAACTTGATTATAAGGTTCTGGATTATTTCTCCGTTCCGATTCCGAAACGGCCTCCGTATGTGACCGGCATTGCGGAAATTGATCCTGTTTTCCTCGCCAAAATATCCCGTATCAAGTTCAAGATAGTGCACGCGCACTGTCCTTTTACTTCGGGGCTGGCGGCTATGAGGATTGCCCGTTTGCAGAAAATACCATTGGTGGCGACGTTCCATTCAAAGTACAGGGACGATTTCGCGCGAGTACTGCCCGAGCCTGCGGTGAAAGCCATGCTTAAGCTCGTTGTCGGATTCTATGAGCGTGCCGATATGGTATGGGTGCCGCAGGAGTCCGTGGTGGATGTCATAAGAGAATATGGTTACAAAGGCAAGGTGGAGGTCATGGACAACGGGTCCGACCTTGTGGCCGACTATCCGGACAAGTATTTTGCGGATGCGCGAAACAGGCTCGGTATCCGACCGGAAGAGTTTGTGATGCTCTTTGTAGGACAGCATATTTGGGAGAAGAATCCCAAACTTGTGATAGAAGCATTGGCGTTGTTGCCGGATGTTCCTTTCAGGATGTACTTCATAGGCAATGGATATGCCGCGCAGGAGATGAAGTCTCTGGTGTCTGAAAGAGGGCTTGATTCCAAAGTTACTTTTGTGGGTACCATCACGGACCGGGAGAAACTTAAGGATTATTATGCCGCTTCGGATTTGTTCCTTTTCCCGTCATTGTATGACAATGCGCCGTTGGTGGTACGCGAAGCCGCGGCTCTTCATACTCCTGCGGTGATGGCTAAGGGCTCTACCGCTTCTCAGATTATTACCGATGGAGCAGATGGTTTCCTTGTCGATAATGACCCTGAGAAAATGGCGGAGTTGCTGCGTAAGCTTGTTGCCGATCCTGCACGTGTGCACCGTGTCGGGATACAGGCCTCCAGAAGCATAGTCAGGTCGTGGGAAGATTGTGTGGATGAGGTGATTGACAGGTATAATTCTCTGCTGCGCAGTTGGGGGTTGGACCCTATAGACAGAATTGAAACCCTAAAACAATAATATTATGAACAAATTTGTAACTGATTGGGCTACTACGGACAGGGTGCAGGTCGTTCTTGATACCATAGCATCCCGTCGCAGCGTCCGGAATTATTCAGACAGGCCCGTAACTGACGAATTGGTGGATAAACTTCTGAGAGCGGCCATGGCTGCACCTTCGGCCAAGAACAGGCAGCCGTGGGAGTTTGTGGTGGTGCGTAGTCGCGCAGTGCTTGATTCGCTCGCCGGGGGACTCAAACATGCAAAAATGCTTTTTGGCGCTCCTCTTGCCGTGGTGGTGTGCGCTCACAGTCATATCGTGCTGTCTGACGGTACGCGGGTGGAGAATCAGTTCTGGCAGCAGGATGCGGCTGCCGCTACGGAGAATCTGCTTCTTGCGGCGGAGGCTCTTGGACTTGGTGCCGTATGGACTGCGGCATCGGATGAGGAACGCAGTGCCGTGGTACGGAATGTCCTTGGAATACCTGCCGGAGTCAGTCCTTTCTGTGTGATTCCTATAGGTTTTCCTGCGGAGACGACGTTCCCTAAGGACAAATGGGCCCCGGAGAAGATACATTATGACAAATGGTAGTCATTTATTTCTCTTTCTTATTTGTTTGATTTAGAATTTTTTGTAAATTTGCAGGCTCTTTCCAAATAGAGGGAAGAGGTTTTGAAATATTAACTTTAATTTTTTGCTACAATGGCTGAATATTTGATGCCTGAGAAGAAGCAAGAGATTTTCGCGAAGTACGGAAAGTCTAATAAGGACACCGGCTCTCCTGAGAGTCAAGTTGCTTTATTTTCCTACCGTATCGCTCACCTTACCGAGCATGTGAAGCAGAACAAGAAGGATGTTGTCACCCGTCGTTCACTTCTCCGTCTTGTTGGTAAGAGACGTCAGATTCTGGATTACCTCCAGAAGGTTGACATTGAGAGATACAGAAGTATCGTTAAGGAGCTCGGTCTCCGTCGATAATCAAGATAGGAAAGATCCAGGGATGGTTTCTTAAGGAAGCCATCCCTTTTTCGGATATAAGTATTTTATACGATATTGGACGTAAAGAAAAACAGTAATGAACATCATCAACAAGAAAATCCAGCTCGCGGATGGCCGCGTGATTGAGATTGAGACCGGCAAACTGGCCAAGCAGGCCGCCGGCTCCGCTGTCGTAAAGATGGGCGGTACGATGCTGCTTGCCACGGTGACAGCAGCCACAGAAGTTAAGGAAGGCACGGATTTCATGCCGCTTACAGTAGATTACAAGGAGAAGTTTTATGCCGCAGGCCGGTTCCCGGGCGGATTCATGAAGAGAGAAGGTAAGTCAAGTGATTACGAGATTCTCGTATCAAGACTTATAGACAGACCTATCCGTCCTCTCTGGCCGGATGATTTTCATCTTGAGGTGTTCGTGAATGTAACTCTTATTTCAGCTGAGAAGGATATCCAGCCGGATGCTCTGGCGGGACTTGCCGCTTCTTGTGCGCTGGCTACTTCTGATCTCCCGTTCGGAGGTCCTATTTCAGAGGTACGTGTAAGCAGGATTAACGGTGAATTTGTAATCAATCCTAGTTTCTCTCAGATGAAAGATTCCGACCTTGAGCTCATGGTTGCCGCCACCGAGGAGAATATCATGATGGTCGAGGGTGAGATGAACGAGGTCAGCGAGCACGATATGCTTGAGGCCATCAAGTTTGCCCACGAGGAGATCAAGAGACATTGTCAGGTGCAGAAGGAGCTTATGCATGACCTTGGAACTGACGTGAACAAGCGTGACTATCCTCATGACGTAGAGGATGAAGAGTTGAAGAAGGCCGTTCACGAGTTCTGCTACGACAAATGCTATGCTCTCGCCAAGGCCGCCAAGCCTAAGAAAGAGCGTGAAGAGGGCTTTGCTTCCATCAAGGAAGAGTTCCTTGCCACTATTCCTGAAGAGGAGCTTGAGGAGAAGACTCCGCTCGTAGAGAGATACTACCACGCAGAAGAGAAAGAGGCTATGCGTAACCTTATTCTCGACGAAGGAATCCGTCTTGACGGACGTGTATGCAATGAGGTTCGCCCTATCTGGTGCGAGGTCAATTACCTTCCTTGTGCCCATGGTTCCGCCATATTCACCCGCGGAGAGACCCAGTCCCTCGCTACCGTTACTCTCGGTACCAAGATGGATATGAAAGAGACAGACGAAGTTCTTATCCAGGACGACCAGCAGTTTGTCCTTCACTATAACTTCCCTCCGTTTGCTACCGGAGAGGCCAAGTCTCAGAGGGGTGTAGGCCGTCGTGAGATTGGTCACGGAAACCTTGCTCTCCGCGCCCTCAAGCCTGTAGTTCCGCTCGCTCCTGAGAATCCATACGCAGTTCGCGTCGTTTCAGACATTCTTGAGTCCAATGGTTCTTCTTCCATGGCTTCAGTGTGCGGCGGCTGCCTTGCGCTTATGGATGCCGGTGTGAAGATTAAGAAACCTGTTGCCGGTGTGGCCATGGGTCTTATTACGGATGAGACATGCCCTAATGACCGCTATGCCATCCTTACGGATATCCTCGGAGATGAGGACCATCTTGGTGACATGGACTTCAAGGTAACCGGAACAAAAGACGGTATCACCGCCACTCAGATGGATATCAAGGTGGACGGCCTTTCTTATGACGTACTTGAGAAAGCCCTTGAGCAGGCTCGTCAGGGACGTCTCCATATCATGGGAGAGATGATGAAGACCATCAGCGAGCCGCGTGAGGATTACAAGCCATTTGTACCTCGCATTGAGCAGATGAGGGTCCCTGCCGAGTTTATCGGTGCCATCATCGGTAAGGGAGGTGAGACCATACAGAAGATTCAGAAGGAGACAGGTACGACCATTACCATTGATGAGCAGCCTGTTCCTGGTACCAATATCACTGAGGGTGTTGTTGATATCGCATCTGACAACAAGGACAATATGCAGAAGGCTATCGACTGGATCAATGGTATCATTGCCGTTCCTGAGGTAGGTAAAACATACCACGGAAAGGTGGTTTCCATACTTGAGTTCGGAGCATTCGTAGAGATTCTCCCTGGTAAGGAAGGACTTCTTCATGTTTCCGAGATTGCCTGGACCAAGACAGACAAGGTAGAGGATGTGCTTCATGTAGGCGACGAAGTGGAT
>OQVP01000525.1_pt1 | contig 14755 bp, 20 predicted proteins | sample 1691541 | NCBI WGS metagenome assembly OQVP01 (sample SAMN03418258, study PRJEB22391) | human gut metagenome | biome: human-gut; feature: organic feature; material: feces | host: Homo sapiens | place: Tanzania | collected 2013-01 | reverse complement strand
ACCAAGCTTTGAAAACAAAATACATTGAAGGTGGAGTAGGCTGGATGACGCCGATATTGCTTTGCTTGATTTTAGGTTTGGCATTGGTTATCGAACGTATTATTTATCTTAACCTTGCAACCACTAATGCGGATAAACTATTGAAAAAGATAGAAGACCGTATAGTAGCAGGTGATGTTGAAGGAGCAAAGGATGTCTGCCGTAACACAAGAGGACCGGTAGCTTCCATATTCTACCAAGGTTTAGACAGAATAGACAATGGTTTGGAAGACGTTGAAAAATCTTTGACTTCTTACGGTGGAGTTCAAATGGCACGATTGGAAAGCAATATGGTGTGGATTTCATTGTTCATAGCCATTGCACCATCATTCGGATTTTTGGGAACAGTTGTCGGAATGGTTCAAGCATTCGATGACATCGAAAAAGCAGGTGATATATCTCCAACCGTTGTTGCAGGAGGTATGAAAGTCGCCCTTTTGACCACGGTCTTCGGTTTGATTACAGCTTTGGCACTTCAAATTTGTTACAACTACCTACTTTCGAAGATAGAAGGTTTGGTTTCAACGATGGAAGATTCTTCAATCACATTCATGGACATCTTGGTAAAGAACAGCAAAAAGTAATTTACCACAACAATCAAACATATACCTTACAGAGGGTATAATAACAGAGTAATTACTTTGAAACCAAGGAGGAGAAATGAAGAAAGATTTTAGAAAAGTATATTGGACAATAGCCATCATTATAGGTGTCATAGCATCGATATGTGCCGTTGTTTACGGCTTAATGTTCGACCAAAACAAACCGGTTGCCGAACAATCGACGGCAATGATGGCATGGAACGTAGCATATTGGAGTGTAATAGGCTTATTCTGCGTAAGCATACTTATTGCAGCATGTTTTGCAATAATACAGATTGTAAAAGGACTGATAGACGACCCGAAAAAGCAAATGGGAACGCTAATCGGTGTAGGAGTATTGATTATCGTAATGATTATTTCATACGCAATATCTTCCGGAACAGATGTTCCTAAGGAAATATTCGAAAAAACAGGTTCCGATTACTCCAACTCCAAACTGATAGGAGCATGTATGTACACCGTTTATGTACTATTCGGAGGTGTGATTTTGTCTGTTCTATATGCAGAAATAGCAAAAAAATTAAAGTAACATGGCAAGAGGAAAAAAGAAATTACCGGCACTGAATAGTGCGTCTATGTCGGACATATCGTTTTTGTTGCTGACCTTTTTCTTGTTGACTTCTTCCATCAACACGGACATGGGTATCCAAAGACGACTACCACCGCCATCAGACCCAACTGTCAAACCACCGGACATTCACAGAAGAAATACTTTCGTTGTATTGGTCAACAGAGAAGACAGACTCCTTTTCAATGGAGAGATAGGAGAAATCAATATGTTGAAAGATAGAGCAAAGGAATTTCTTTCCAACCCTCAGAATTTGGACAATCTCCCTGAAAAAATGACAAAGGACATACCTTTGTTGGGAACTGTTGAAGTTTCAAAAGGAGTTATTTCCTTACAAAACGACCGAGGCACCTCTTACGAAATGTACCTTATGGTGCAAAATGAATTGACTGCTGCAGTCAACGAATTAAGAGACGAAATGGCGAGGGTTAAATTCGGAAAAGCATACATTGATTGTTCAGATGCACAAAGAGAAGCAATAGATAAAGCAATACCTATTGCCATCTCAGAGGCGGAACCTAAAAACATAGGAGGGAAAAAATAATGGCAAAATTCAAACAAAAAAATTCTGATGGAGCACCGGAATTGAACATGGGTTCCATGTCAGACATCATTTTCATGCTATTGTTTTTCTTCATGGTGATTACGACCATGCGTGAAAGTACGCTGATGGTAAGAATAACCGTTCCGCAAGCGTCGGAAATCCAAAAATTGGAGAAAAAATCTCTTGTAAGCTACATTTACATCGGAACACCGCAAGATGAAAAGAAATTCGGTTCTGCAACACGTTTCCAGTTGAATGATCAGTTCGGAGAACTTGGAGACATCATCTCCTACGTTGAAGCTGAAAGAGCAGCAAGAAGCGAAGAAGACAAACCATTTCTTACAACCACCATCAAATGCGATAAAGGTGTAAAGATGGGAGATGTAACCGATGTGAAACAGGAACTCAGAAAAGCAGGAGCATTACGTATCATGTATGCAGCCTCTCGAAGAGTCAAAGACACTTATTGATAAATTGTCGATTCATTTTATTTGGAGTTGTCCTTCATGGGGCAACTCTTTTTTTGGCTTTTATCCCAATGGAATTTCAATTCAAACACTTTGCATTAGACCATAGTCTTTCAACAATGAAAGTCGGAACGGACGCAGTACTGCTTTCAGCCATTGCACCACGCAATCAAAACGGCAAAATTCTTGATATAGGAACCGGCTGCGGACTTATCGCAATGCTTATGGCACAATTCAACCCCGAAGCCCGCATAACCGCAATAGACATAGACAAACCGAGCATACAACAAGCCGAAAACAATTTCTCTCAAAGTCCCTATCATGAACGTCTGCAAGCAATCAATACAACATTACAAGATTTTGCCTCCAACCCTATCAACCACAAAACCTATAACATGGTAATAACAAATCCGCCATACTTTGTGAACAGCCTTAATGCTCCGCAAAAACGAAGAAATCTCGCAAGACATAATGATACTCTCCCATTCTCCGAACTTATTGAAGGCATACTGAAAGTAATCACACCCTCCGCCTACGTAACAATCATTCTACCACCCATACAAAGCGAAGAAGTACACAAATCATTTCATAAAAGAGGTATGCACCTTGTACAGCAAAGCATAATCCTGCCCAAGCCGGATAAAGCCATTGCTCGAATAATAAACACATACAGTCCTATCAAAACCCCATTTGAAACAAACAAAATAATCATAAGGCAAAACGATAACACCTATACGCCTCAATACAAAGAACTCATCGCCGATATACTGCTGTAAAACCTTTTACTATCCGAAATAAAGAGGATACCTTGTTCGGATACACTATCTTTGAGGTCAAAAGTCCATTCGTAAACTCTCGATAGTATTACTCTCAAATTCTCCGGTGATACTATCTGAAGCCTTTTTTTCTTTGATAATATCTTTCCTTAGTCGGAAAATAAAAAAAGGAGCCGAGAGGCTCCCCTTGAAGTGTTTGCCGATTATCTTTTATTCGATTACCAGCTTTTGTGTGTTTACATTATTACCGCATAGGATACGTATGTAATATACTCCGCTTGCGTAATTGCTTGTATTGAGTTCGTATGTCTCGCTGCCTGCTTGCAAATCCTCCGTTTGGATTATTCTGCCTTGAAGATCGCTGACGATTATCTTGGCATTTGCTGTCAAGCCTGTCAAACTCAATGTAGCTTTATCCTTTGCAGGATTAGGATATATCATCGCTTTGATTGCACCGCTTTCTGCATCTGCCAAGCCTGATGCTGCAAGGGTTATGGATATATTATCTATTATCGCTCCGTGGGAGGAACCGTTGCTCCCGTCATTTACCCATACGAATACTAACTTCTTTAATGTATTCGGCTCGTTTGCTATGGTAACACTCTCCGCACCATTATATGCATCTTGAATAACGTAATATGTCATCAAGAGACTATTGTCCGACATAAGTATATTGGTTGAGTATTCTTCGTGGGCATAATAAGGCTTCGAAGTTGAAGCTTCATATACAGTATCTGCAGGAACCCAAAAAACTTTTAAATAGTCATATACGTCATAACCATTTGGCTCTGCCTCTCCTCCTACATCTACAGAAAAACTGATGGTCAAAGAATCGCCGGCACCGGTTTGGAAGAGCTTTTCTGCAACTACAACAGATTGCTCGTCTATATCGTAGCCGACTGTTGAATTGGCAGTGATAGCCAAGACTTTGTTGGTTGCATCGGGATAGTTTGCGATCGCCCATTTGTTGACACAACTGCCGTTTTTCAATGTCCAGCCATTGTCTCCTGCGGCTTCAAAGTCGCAAGTATAAGGCAGAGGTGTAGGAGTGTCAAATTCAATGCTTCTCCACGAGGAACTGCTGCTGCCGCATATGGATCTTACTTCTACGGTATTGCGAGCGCCGGCAGTCAATCCGAGGATAGTCATGCTTGTCTCAGATACAACTTCTGTCTCTCCGCCATTCAAGCGTACTTCATAGCCGGTTGCCGTTCCATCCCAAACTACATCTACCGATGTCGTACTTAGATTGTTTAACGCAAGATTTGTCGGTGCGTGGCAAGGATTGCCGGCTTCAACTATGGATATATTGTCGATTATCGCTCCGGGGGAGGCTCCACCATTCCCGTCATTTCTCCATACGAATACCAATTTCTTTATTGTATTAGGCTCATTTGCTATGGTAACACTCATTCTCTCCACTCCGTCCGTCACATTCAAAGTGTAATTATTGGCATTTGAAGAATTACTCATGATTACATTTGTCGAATATCCCGGCTCGCTGTAATAACGCGCTGAAGTTGCGTACGGATATACAGTATCCGCAGGAACCCAGAAGACTTTTAAATAGTCATATACATAACGACCATCATCGCTTGTTTCTCCTTCTGATGTTAAGTCAAAACTGATGGTCAAAGAATCGCTTGTTCCTGTTTGGATGCGTCTTTCTGCGACTACAACGGAATACGAATTGTGATTATATTCCGGCGTCTGTCCTCTATTGCCTGAGATAAATAAGGCTTTGGTATATCCGGATGGCACGGAAAATTGACCGATATACCATTTGTTGACACAACTGCCGTTGTTAAACGACCAACCATAAACTGTTGTTTCAAAGTCGCAACTGTACGGTAAGGTCGCTTGCCCGAACACCGCTCCGATAACGCTCATGAACATCACCAGAGCAAAAAACGTATTTTTCTTCATCTCTTTTTAATTTAAATACATACTATTTTAACGCTGCAAAGATGTAAAAGAAATCCGAACCGTCCAACATTTATTTCCGTTTTTTTCTCTGAGAAATCAGCATCACCTCAAAAATCATATGGCATTCAGCTCTTTCGAAAGAGCCGAGTGCCATATGATTTTTACTTTACAATTATGTTTTTTACGCTTTGCATTCGGGTTTCGTCCAAGGGTTCTGCTTTGAATTTCACTTTGTCGAAGCGTATGGTTTTCAGGTCTATGCACCTCAGCTCGCTGTTATAAACGGTTCTGTAATAAATCCGTCGGTTTGCCAAATCGCTTGCTATGGTAAACTGTGTTGCACTTGTTATCGGAGGAATTTCTTCCTTATTTGCGAATTGTATTCCTATCGGGATATCGAAATTATTCAGTATATGAAAGGCTTGGAAGACTGTTGCTTCATTGGATTCCAACTGTGGTGCATTCACCTGAAAGAAGGCGGCTCTTATGAAACGTGAGGGAGGGGTCATGTCTCCCGGCAGTCCGAGCAGTCCGCTGCCTGCACCGAATGGGTGAAGCGTAATATTGTTCATTTTCTTGTTTTCGGCAGAGCCGGCAAATAAATTGATGTAATTGTTCAGGTTTGTCAAATGCCAATCGAAACTTGGTGAGTTTGTCAATACTCCGAGTTCGTTCTCATGGAATAGGACTTGCTTTCCTACTATTTCCATGACGATTTGCCTTCCCGATTCTTCGGTTACCCGCCAATGTACGGTTGAACTGCGTTGGTCTATCGAGGCAATATGTATATCTTTCATTGCCGTTTTCACTTCATCTACCGTTTTGAAATTCGCAAGTATCCACGAGACAAGCTGAAAATCGCTTATTGTTTTGTTTTTCTTCGTTCTGTCATAGTCTTCGTACTCGCCATAGTCGGGGAAATAGAAAAGACCTGCCGAAAGTCCGGCTTCGTTTATGCCTTCCATAACGAACTCTGCCTGTTCCACCGCAATGCCCACATAGCCATAGCGTGAAGTAAATTCCATTCCCTCTTTCAAGCCGTCGGGAAGAAAGGAACGTTGCGTATAACCTCTCGGCACAACGTTGTACATGCCGTTCAAAGGAGTGTATGCCCACTCTATGGTTCTGGCTGTTACTATTTGACCTTTGGTTGTCCGCAATGTGATGCCGGTGCAGGCTTCTGCTCTGCCGAATGCAAGAACAGAGATTGCAAAAAGCATGAATAATACTGTTTTTTTCATTGATGAATAATTTTAATGATACAATGACGGAACATTATTTCGTGAAGTCGTTCCGTTTACTCATATTAAACACTCGAACGCTTTGTTTGTTCTTACTCTGCAAGGCACTTTAGTACTTTATTCGTATTTTTGCATTTGCAACAAGCATTAAGGACTCAAAAGAAAGGAGAATAATCATGGCAGAAGAGAATTTGAAAGAATTATTGTCGCGTCGTACAATAAGAAGATACACAAATCAGGAAATCAAAGAGGAAGATTTGAAAAAAATCCTGCAAGCCGGAATAAGAGCTTCCAACTGCGGCAATATGCAGCTGTATTCCATAATACTTACAAGGCAAAAGGAAAGAAAGGAAGCCCTTCGCAAATTACATTTCAACCAGCAACAAGTCTCCGAAGCGGCTGTTGTGCTTACTGTTTGTGCAGACGTAAATCGTTTTCACAAGTATTGCGAATTGCGTGGAGCCGTTGCCGGATATAATAACTTTCTTTGGTTTCAGGTATCGACGGTCGATGCAACTATTTGTTCGCAAGCAATGGTTACGGCTGCCGAAAGCATGGGCTTGGGTGCTTGTTTCTTGGGTACGGTTACTTATATGGCTCAGCCGATTGCCGACTTGCTTGCATTACCCGAGCATGTAATCCCCGTAACCACCATAACTCTCGGCTATCCTGCCGAATGTCCTCCTTTGACAGAGCGTTTGCCTTTGGAGGCTGTTGTTCACGAAGAGCAATACAGGGATTATGATTCCCGACGTTTGGAAGAACTGTACTCCGACTTTGAAAAACTGCCACAGATACAGGGATACATCAAGGAGTCAAAGCAGGAAAATCTTGCCAAAGTCTTTACGGAGGTTCGTTACACAAAAGAAGACGCTCTTAAATTCTCGAAATCCTATATGGATTTTGCGAAGCAGCAGGACATGATGTAGATAAGGTCGAATGAAATGAATATAGAAAGCATACGTGATTACTGTCTGTCTCTTCCCTTGGTTACGGAAGATTTTCCTTTCGATGAAACGACTTTGGCTTTCCGCATAATGGGGAAGATATTTGCCATGACAGACCTTGAAAACATCGATTGGTTCGTTTTGAAGTGCGATCCCGAACGAGCATTGGAATTACGAGACAAATATTCCGAGATTACCGGAGCATGGCACATGAACAAGAAGTATTGGAATCAAATAAACACTCACGGCATGCTGACGGACGATTTCATAAAGAGTCTCATACGCCACAGCTATTCCGAAGTAGTGAAGAAATTGCCCCAAAAAGTCGGCAAGGAAACCCCTTCAATTCTAAGCATAAACGGATAGTGAAAATCAATGCTTTATAAAGCCGAAAACGAAACGCCGTTTCATTTTTCGTACCGAAAACCTTTTTGACTTTGAAGCGTTTACAGTCATAAATAAGTAAAATGCTACAAAAAATGCACGGTGAACAAATCAAAGAATGGTGCCCGAGGTACCGAATGCCAGTCCTAAAAACCTCCGAAAAAGGCTGGAGAGTAGAGTTTTATTACAACAAAAACGGTTGTTTTACTCGTAAGCAAATCCGAGTTGAAAAGTACAGGAAGCAATTTCCAAATAACGATAACGCTCGAATGTGGATACAAGAAAATATAATGTACCCGCTTTCCGAGGAACTTCGTAAGGGGTGGACTCCCGAGCAAGGGTTGCCTCGTCTGGTAGCGGGAACGATTACATTGAAGAAGTTGCTCGATGAGTTTGGCGATGACAAACGCCAAAAATTCGGTGCGGATATACTCCGTACTAAATCCATCGGGACGTACAAGACGCATATTTCTGTTGCCGAACAATCCATGCTTGCCGAATGTGGCAGCTTGATTGCCGACTGCGATATATCCGAAATCACAGTACAACAAGCTGAACGCTATATTATAGGAGTGAAGTGCCTGCGAGATTGGTCTGTAACAACAGCGAACAACTACCTTAAGTTCATGCGAATGGTATTCAAATTCGCCAGCGATAACGGATATATTAGCTCCAATCCTTTTGAAAAGGTGAAACTCTTGCGAGGAGAAACAGAGGGCAAGCGACCACTCACCAAGGAAGAAATGACAACGGTGTATAATCACCTCAAAGAAAAAGAAGATGACCTGCCTTTTCTAATCTTCACCCAGCTTGTATATACCGACCTGCTCCGACCGATTGAAATATTCCGCTTGCAGAAAAAAGACTTCGACCGCTCGACAATGAAGTTCACTGTGTCCGGAGAAAAATCCAAAAATAAGAAAACCCGCATTGCATACATACCGCAAGCACTGCAAGATTTGTTCACGAAGTACCTCGAAAAGATAGGTTTCGACAATTTGGACAGAAACATGTACCTTTTTCACGAGAACTTTCTACCCTCCAAGCCATCGAAATGGAAGAAAGTAATTCCCATGGGGTCGGATTACTCTTCAAGACGCTGGGCGGAATTGCGGAAAGAATTGAACCTGCCCGACGACTGCAAGCTGTACGGTTTACGACACACAGGAATAAGCGACCTTTTGGATATTCTGCCAGCCAATACCGTGCGAATGCACGCCGACCACTCCGATTTGAGACAAACCATTCATTACGCTAATCACGAAAATGAACAAATCAGGAAAGAAGTAGCAGCGAAAGCTCCGATTTACGGCGAATATTGCGATTAAATGCTGCTATATGAAGTTATTGCTATTTCTCGAATAACTTTTGCCAGCCTTTGTCGGGTGGAGTTTCAAGTTCGCCGCCAGAAACGGCGTTGAGTGCTTTTGAGAAAAGCGAATGTATCTTTACTTCTCCCGTTTCGGTAACTGTTGCGTGTGTGCCGTCCACAAGTTTATATACCGTACCTTTCGCTTTCACACCGTCCAAACCGTAAAGCGTTTCATTCGGCTTTACTTCGTTAGGTTCGTCTCCCTCCTCTGGTTTGGCAAATACCGATGTATCGCTTTCATTGGTTAGCTTGGTATCGGTAAAAACCATATTCAAGAGAATGAAAATTCCACATAGAATAAGACATACGGCAAACCATATAATCACTCTCTTATTTCCATTATATAACCATACGCCTACCAATAACAATGCCGTTGCTCCCGTTATATCGATAGCCGTACCGGTATTCCATTTTATCTTTTCCATACAAAGAAAACGCCCTATTGCTGGGCGTTATTGTCTATAGCAGAACATCGTGTCCGCCGACACTCTCAAAGATAAACTTCTTGCCGGATATTTCGGACGGAAAGGCTTCATAGCACATAACTTGCACGGGACATTTACTGAGGGCTGCCCATTGTTTGGCTCTCCTGTAATCCATGTCATCTTCTCCTCTCAACTTGTTCTTCGGTATGGCTGCTACTTTCTTTATATTCCTGTTTGCTTTTGCAATCGCATTTGCAAGTGTCGAGGGTATATTCTTCGAGTTGCGACCGGCTGGCACTCGTATGATGCCATAGTAAATGCCCGTGTATAAATCTCCGTGCGTCTTCATCGGATAGTAATACTTGACCTCGAAATAATATCCTCCCTTTTTCAGCAATTTCTTCGCTGCTGCTTGTTGTTCCAAGTCTGTATCGTATGCCAGCTTGCTTTTCGGTAATGCTGTTGCGTATGCTGTCTTCTTCTTGGCTTGTACAATGGCTCTGACAAGAGCAGTAGGTATTTTTGTCGATGCCGATGTCGTCTTGCTTGTTCTTTTCTTTGTTGTTGCCATATCTTTACTTTTTTGTTTTCGGTGGTTTGCGGTCGAATGTCTTCTTCGTTTGTCGTTTGGTTGCTTTCTTTGTTTTCTTCGGAGCTTGCAACCGCTTTGTTTTTGCGGGTTGCAGTTTGGCAGGTTTCGTTGTCTTCCTGCCGAACTTGCCGCGTCTGGTTTGTGCTGTTTTCAGTGCGGTGTCTATCGATGGCAGTTTGCTTAGGGCTGTATCTCCCATTGCTTTGCCGACCAGAACGCACCAAGCCATGAACAGCTCGTCTAATCTGTTCCATTTGTAAGGGTAGATTGCTTTATTGTTGTATGCCGATAGCGGTTTACAGAGGAACGAGTTGCGGTAATTGAAACTCGAGCCGTCGTCCACTTTGGAAAAGACGTAAGCGACCCACGCCTCGAAGCTGCGTGCGAATATCTCGGTTGGTCTATACCAGTAGTCGCTCTCTTTCAGCAAGTCCTCGAATTTCTTTTTGCCGAGTGCAGCGTCGAACTGTGCTGCTGCTTCATCGACTATTCCGACGGTTACGGCTCTGAGTTCGCCTCCGATGTTATCTTTGAGGCTGTCGAACAAAGGTGCGTGTCCGCCCGAAAGGTAGTCGAACTTCTTACTTTGGTCGTAGTGCATGCCGAGGAAGTAGTCCAAAGCGTGTGCATACTCATGGGCAAAGGAATGGTTACCGCCTACTTTCGTGGTGTTGATTACCATCGCTGCCGGCTCGAAATGTGCCAACGCTTTTCCGCCTGCTCCTCTCGCTCCGATTGCAATATTGATGTTACGGTCGCAACCGAGGTTGGAGTTGTCGAAAAACATGTTGGAGGAAAGGATAAGACAGCCCTCCGCCAAGCCTGTGAACCGTGCTTCTCTTTCGTTCTGCTTGACCCATCTGCCAAATTCCAAGTATCCGAAATCAAACGCTTTCAGGAACGAGGCTACGTTCAGTTCGCCTTTCGTTTGCCGCCACTGCTCGAAGAACTTTCGGGAGTTGTACGGAAAGGAAAATCTTTCAGGATGTTTCGCCCAATACTTGGCAAGCTTGCTCGTTTGGGACGAGTTCGCACTACTTTGAAGCGGTCTTCTTTCCATGGCATTTCGGCATTTTGCGAGAAGTCTCGATGATGTTCTTCGGCTTCTTCGTGTAAATAGGTTTCTTCAATTTCATCGCTATTTGTTTTGTTTGGTTTTATTTTCCGTTGCCTGCCAGAGCTGCAAGCAATGGTATAATGTTTACCAATGCTCCGTTTGTGGTCTTCTCGTAGCTTATTTTATTATTGTCCATATAATTCATCAGAGTGGCGTTGTCGCTACTGGAAGCTGTTCCCGTGTCGATTACGTGGCTTACCTCGTCAATGAGTGCTTCCCAATCGGCGTATGTCCAGCTGTCGGTTGCTCGCATGAACTCGCACTTTGCCGTCGGGTAATCGACGGTCAAGGCAAGGTTGCCGGATAGCTTGTTGCTCTCAATGCTGCTTGCCCAATAGAGCTTGATAGCCGTCTTCACATTGCCCAAAAAGATATGATAACGAACTCCCACCGGTGCGTTCTCATAGCCTGCGAAGATGTTTTCGCCCGACCATTCGCCCGCCTCGAAAAGATTAACGTAGATATTGCGACTTTGAGAGTAATCTATACCGGCTTTGTCCATTGCCTCAAATATCCCTTGTCCTTGCTGCAAGGTAATCACGACTGTCTCGCACTCTGCATTCGCTTCGTCCAGCTTCCAAGCGTTGTCTTTCACGGAGTTCAAATCCGCATGCAATGCGTAGGAGCTGCTGTCAAGACTTCCGTCAGCTTTAAGGAATTGAGAAGCTGTACCGTTCGGAACGATGTATTTTTTGCAGTAAGCTCTGCTCCAAGGGTAAGAGCTCGTTCCAAGTGATGGTATAGGGCTATCACTATAAAGCCCACTGGGGCTAAAAACAAAGAAAAAAACATTTCCAATGTTAACTTTATAAAGGTTAGTTTGAACCGTCAATGAGCTTACAATGATTTTTGCGACCATTTGCTCAAATAATAAGTTCCCATTTACTTGTAAATCGCTGTCTATTACCTTGTTTGCCATATCTTTTATTGTTGTTTTCGGATAAAAAAAAGAGAGTTTGAGGGAGAATTTGTCTCCCTCAAACCGTGTGTGTTAATACTGTATCGCTGTAATTACGACGTTGTCGTCGGCTGTGAATTTGGTGTTCGCACCCCATTCAATCTGCTTATTAGCAGGAACCCAAACCAACGAAATAATTATCTCTTCGCCGTTCTTGGTGCATTGCATGATGATAGACTTACCGCTATCGAATCCATCCAACGTTACAGTGCCGTTCGCTCCCTCTAATTTCTCGGAGGTGAAAAACTTAGTCTCGTGCAAGTTGGCGAGCTTGGTCTTATCTGCGGTGGTGTAGTCATTGGTGGAAAGTCCCTTGCCTGCTACTTTATCGACTTTGTTTGCAATGCTCGCAAGTTGAGTTTGTACTGTTTCTGAGAGTGTTGCAGTGATTACATTTGTGTCGCTTATCGAAACGGTTATGTCTGCTGTCGTACCACCGGTATAAGCGGTTGCGAGGTCTTTGACATTGATATAGACAACGTCGGAACTGTTTGCAATCACGAGCTTCAAAGCGGTGTCTTTACCTGACGCACTCTCTGTAAAGCTACCGTTTTGTGCGAAAGTACCTTTGACAACCGAACCGGCTTGAACAACCATGTCTTTCGGAATGTTGATTTTTCCAACCTCTGTTCCGCCTTGGGATAAGGTGTACACCAAGCCCGTACTATCCTTTGCGAGAGTTACCTTTGCATCATCGTCTTCAACGAGTTTCTGCCATTTAGCACCGTCGCACTTGTAAACGTGCTTATCCGCTGAAAGATACACCATGCGTCCGGCTTGGACGTTCAAGTTCTCGCTTGGTAATACTGTTACGTTCTCTAATCTTCCCTGCAACAGCTGGTTCAGGTTCAGGTTCAAGTCAACTTGAAAATTTTTTTGTGCCATTTGTTTTTGTTTTGTGTGTTATTGAATGATTTAACTGTTTGCTACGAATAAAAGAGCCAAGCCTCCGAGAGCGAGGAGTAGAAAGTTCTTCTTGTTTTTGTGTTTCCGCTCCTTGCTTTCCTCCGTCTCGGTGATGATGATTTCCGCTTCGTCAAGCGGTTCTTTCGGCGGCTGCACGTCGTCCGGAGACAAAACAGGCTTTTCTTCATGCAATGTCTCGTCTTCGATTATGTCCGCAACCGGTGCGGTTATCTCCTCCGGTATGGGGTTCTTCACGCTTGTGTCCTCCGTCTCCATAAGGAGAGGCAAACCGCTTATATCTTTCTCGGTCTCACGAATTAGCTTCGTGGTCTTTCCTACTCTTATATCTTTCGCCATGTCGTTATATTTATGTAGCCTGCAAATGCTGTTTGCCATGTTATCTCGAATGCTGTTACGGGCTTGCTTACGGTCGCCTTTACATCTACTTCGACGGGATTTATCTGCCCGTCAATCTCGGAAAATGCCTCGACCTGCCAAGCCAGCTCATCACTATCTATTCGGTCTGTTTTCCAATTTGTCGAACGCATGTTCTCGGTTACCGTTATTGTATCCGTTTGCATATCGGTTTTATCTTCACTTCCGCCTCCTCCGCTTGTTTGCGGATAGTACCATTGATAGTCCATGTCTTTATATGTTTTTATCTCCGTACCTGTATTCGTACTCTGCCCGTTTACTCCACGTCAAGCGGGTGTCGTAATTCACCCCGTTCGCATATTTCTTCGTGGTGATATTTCCGACTGTCCGCATTTCGATTATCATGCAATTTTGCTCGTCGGTCTCGCTCGTTCCTTTGGTGAAGTAGCCAAGATAAAAGCCGAAATCGGTTTTCTCGACAATGTCGGGTGCATTCGTACTTACAAGCAGGTCTATGTTGTTCATAAATCTCATTTCGTGTCCTCCCAATTTATGTATATCAAGCCGACTACTATAACCATGACTATTCGCTCAATCAACAATACTTTCAATCTTGCCTTATCCATCACTTTTTCTCCTTGTATTTAAGGTACAGATAGTATCCCGCAAGACAGATGGTGATTGCTCCCATGCTTATGAATGTGTACTTGATGATTTCTCTGTTCATGCTTTTTTTTTAAGCCGTTCTTGTGTGGCTTTATCGAATTGGTTATAGCAATATTCCTTGAACTCTCCGACTGTTATCTTCTTATCTTTATTAAGGTCTATCCCCGGATTTGCGTCTGCTATTGTCGCTGCACTGAGCTTCGAGGTTTGGAGTATATAGTCGTCCGCCTTTCCGAGTGCAGCAGGGAAAAATGTAGCCAAGTATAAGTCCGGATAACTGTTGAGCTTAGTGATGTAAGGCTTGTAGTACTTATAGACGTAATCGAGCTGCTCGACGTTAGTCATCGCTTTGAGTGCTGCCGTTGATGTGCCGAGACTTTGAGCGGTGGCGGGCATGAATTGTATCAAGCCGGTTGCTCCGCCTCTGCTGTTGACGGCTTTTTCGTTCAAGCGGCTTTCCTTGAACATTACTGCCATCAGCCAATTCGGGTCGATAAGGAGTTTACCACTTATCGATTTGACTTTGTCGATAAAGGCTTGCTTGTTGCTTTTTATATAGTTCTCAAAGAGTAAATTCATTACTTCAATGTTTTTGCGATTAGTACACAAATAACCGTTGTAACAACTGCCACAACGGCGAGTTTTACCATGCTTTCGCTGCTTATGCCTACTTCTGCTTTCAGTGTGCTTTCTCCGGCAAAGAAACTGCCTAAGCCGTCTATGATTGAGGTTTTCTTTGTTTCCATATCATTATAAACTGTTCATGTGGGTTTTAGTAAAATAGTCTTTGCTTACTTCTGTCATACCGGTTGCTGCTTTGAGTTCTCGTTCGGTTTCTGCCCCGAAGATA
>OQVP01000520.1_pt1 | contig 14811 bp, 9 predicted proteins | sample 1691541 | NCBI WGS metagenome assembly OQVP01 (sample SAMN03418258, study PRJEB22391) | human gut metagenome | biome: human-gut; feature: organic feature; material: feces | host: Homo sapiens | place: Tanzania | collected 2013-01 | reverse complement strand
TCTCAAATTTTAGTACATTTATGTATCTAAGTTTGAGGAGACCTTTATCTGCAAAAGAGAAATCGATGCTCTTCCACCCATAATTCGCTTTGCGGTCTTTATCTTGTTGACCGAACCTTCAAGGATTCCATTGTTCAATTTGCTAGCAATAGAATTATTGATGGCGGAATAGTCCTTAATCAGTCCTTTGGCAAACTTTTCCATTTTCTCATTACCACATCCTATGACCATGTTAATCCATTTGTACAAGTTCATTTTGACCTCTCCGCTCAAAATGCCTTGAAATGTTGTTATATAATAGGCTAAATCGGTAACATGCAAGTCCTGCAGAAACAATCTGACTGTATCAGTCTTGGTTTTCCAGTTGAAGTGAACTATTGAATTCCAAAGGTCATACTCTTCGCTCCTGATAGTTGCCTTTGCAAGAAATGCCTTGTAGGCATCATCGTATGCCTTCCAGTCTTCCTTCCATTTTTCTCTCAGTAGAAAAAGAAGTCTTTTCAGTATTTCTTTCTTCTCTGTAGAATGTAACCCCTTGGTAACCACAGAGTAATCCAATGACTTTTTGCAGAGAATCCTGTTTGTAATAGATTCTATGGCTTTGTAAGCCCTTAGTTGTGTTGGGTTGAGCAAGTCCTCATATTTGGTGTTCCTTAGCTTTCCCATCTTAAATCCATCAAACCCTGTTTTGTCATGGATTTCACTCAAAGTCAGTCCTTGCCTTGCATAAAGATCCATGAAAGTGTTCCATTCAGCCATTTTCTTGATTCTTCTTGCATCCTTGCACATCGATTCCAAGACTGCATATATGCTGGTATAAAGCCGACCTCTACTTATTTGTGGCTTAATGGGACCAACTAGACCTTGAGTCAGCAACTCCATTCTCTTATGCAAAAACTCCTGCAGAATCTTTGGAAAGACTGCGCTCGTCAAGTCTTCAATGACATGGAATTTGTCTGTGATAGCATGTGCTGATGGGGCTCCTTGCTTGATAGCCTTAATGAAGCATCGTCCCCTATCACGAGTGATAGTATCGACTTTCTTGTATTGTTTCAAGACATTTGCCACAATCGAAGAATCTCTAGAGTCTATCAGTTCCAAAATCTCGCCTGTGTCATGGTCTACGATAACACTGCCATAGGTATGTCCCTTTCTCTTGGCAAAGTCATCTATGCCTATATTCCTGGCAGTCCTGTCTGGAAGTCTTTGGATCTTTTTCAAATGATTTATGCAAGTATTTGGACAGCAGGTGATTCCCATCTTTCTCATGACCTTGGAGGTCGACACAGATGACATATGTATATGAAGCTGGTTCATCAACTCTATGCATCTTACACTGAATCTTGCATATTTGTTTAGCCACTTCGTCTGTTGCTCTACAAATATATGTTTATCAGACTGGCAGTAAAAACGGCGCATGTAAAGGGTGAGAACAAACCGTTTACACCCTAAAGGACACATCGTGACCGTTCTCTTTTGCCAGCCACGGGTATGAGTGGTTTTCTTGCCACAACGGTCGCAGAAGGCATGGGTAGCCGTACTCACGAGAACCATTTTGAGTTCCGTGGAAGAGAAGTCACAACTTGTGATAAAAAAGCCATCTATGGCAGGAAAAATGTCCATAAGAAGTTTTTCTCCGGCCATAGAAGCATTTATATCGGATTTTATTTGGTTGTTCCTTATCTTTTTTATAATTTTGCATCTGTTAGCGATTGTATCCATTGTAAGTCATATTTTATGATCACTTTAAACTTACATATTTTTGGAGACAATCGCTAATTTTTTATATTAAACTTTCTCAAAAATATTGCTCCTTCATATAAAAAATGGGGCTTTGTACTAAAATTTGAGAAGAACCAAAAAGTTTTTTCTAATTTAATGCCACTTCTACCACGCTGAAGTGTAAGTGGTTGATATATAGTAAGTAATGCGTGGTAATAAGACATATCTTTATTGCCACGTGTTACCACTTATTGCCACGCCTTATTTTTGCTTATTCTTCTGTAATCGGCATAGAATCAAGTATTTGCCTGATTTGTGGCATTAAAACAGGTATATCCTTTTCTATGATGTTCCAAAGCTGTTTTGGCTTTATTGTATAGTATCCATGCACCAAAACATGCCTTAAAATATACTTTTTCTCTCATAAATCAATATTTTATCTCGGTTTGCTGATTTTGATGCAAAAGGAAGAAGGCAATCTTCTTCTATTAAATCTACAGGGCGCTTGATAATCTTTTTGAGATTAACCATGATTCCTGAGATATCGAACAGAGACATGGAGTCACTGTCTTGGTATCTTACCAACAAGTCAACATCGCTCTTCGGAGTTTCTTCACCACGAGAGCATGAACCAAACAGCCAAGCCTTTTCTATGGGTTGGCTAGCAAGATACTGCTGTATCTTTGGTATCATTTCTTGTACATTCTTGCTAAGCATAAGCGATACTATTTGATTTACATTGCAAATATAAGCTTTTTTATCGATTCTCCCAAACTTTTTATGGAAAAAGTGATTTTTTAAGCCTTATTGCCAAGTAAAGGCATAAAATAGAGACTGTTTCTATATCATTTGTTACCACTCAGAAACGCTCTTGATCTTGTCCCCAAAGCTAGAGGAATGTGCCCGAAACATTGCCCAATTGTGCCCGAGGCTCTGGGCACTTTTGACCGGGAATATCGGTTACATTTGCTCATAGTTTCGGGCGTGTTTGCTCATAATTCCGGGCACAAATCCTCATAGTTTCGGGCAAGTTCTTACGATGTTTCCCACAAGTACTTACGATGTTTCCCGCAAGTACTTACGATGCTTCCCGCAATTATTTACGATATTTCTAGAAATCGCAAGGCAATGCGGAGAGCTGCTGCATGATGGTCTTCGCCATGCGCAAGTGGCCGGCATCATTAGGATGAAGACGGTCGGTATTCGGCTTGTTGAACATCTGGGCACCAGCATCGTAAAGAGGGAAGAGACCCGAAAGGGAGTTGAGGTCGATGACCGGTACTGCCCACACATTGCCCACTTCCTTAATCGCCTTCACGTATTCATCGAAGAAAATGCCACGTACGTTCTCGTACATCTCATCGGGCTGGATGTTCTTGTCGCTGCTTCCAAAGTAAGCACGATGGATAGGAGTCATCACCACGATTTGCTTGGTAGGATACATCTGCTTCAACTTCGACATGGCTATGTTGATGCGACCTTTCAAGGTGTTCTTATCCATGGCAAAATGACGATGGCGACGCTGAACCATTTCGCTTGGCTTGTGAAGGGCTACTCTTACGCTATCGAAAGTCTCCGTGTACCATTCGCCGATAGGCACACCGTTGTTGTAATCGTTCGTACCCATAAAGATGAGGATGGCATCGAAATCATCACCATGCTCTTTCTGGAGTAAATCAGCCTGTCGGGGAATGTCGTTCCACTGTCGGCCGCTCACGCCATAAACGTAGGGGGTAATGCCGAGCCAATCCTGCAGGAATCCCCAGTATTTCACCTTCGATGCCTTGATTCTTGGATCGGTGATGGAGTCGCCGAAGTAAGCCACCTTCTTTCCCTTCCAGGGATGCTGAAGGTTCTTGAAAGCCTTTTCCTTTTCGGCGATTTCTTTCTTGCTCATTGCCTTCTGGGCGAAGGCTGGCATGGTTGGCATCGCCAAGGTCAAGGCAAGTGCCAGAGTAATCATTGTCTGTTTCTTCATTGCTAGTTTGTTTTTTAATCTTTTTCTGAGTGCAAAGTTACGGCTAATTTCTTAAACAAAGCTACATTTCTTGTTCAAATATCGGTGTTTTTCTGCATTTTTTTGTAATTTTGCAGCCGCAAATATAAATAAGTATATAAATAGGCATATTAATTAAGGTATATAAAATAAGGTATTAAGAAGGATGACTGTAAGTTTGAGTAATATGAATAGTTTGAGCAATTTGGGAGATTTAACACGTAAGCGAGTGGCTGTTGCAGCTTATTATTTTGTGCCGGGCGTGGTGTTTGCCAGTTGGGCAAGCCGCATTCCGGATGTGAAGCAGATGTTGCACTTGAGCAACGGACAGTTGGGATCGGTGCTTTTCGCCATTCCTATCGGTCAGCTTCTGATGATGGCTTTCTCGGGTGTCTTGGTGAGCAGGTTTGGCAGCAAGAGGATGCTTGCCTTATCTGAAATTCTCTATGCATTGGTGCTCTTCTGCATAGGAAGCAGCACTACGGTTTTCAATCTGATATTGAGTCTGATGGCTTTCGGAATGATGGCGAATCTGATGAACATCGCCACCAATACCCAGGCTTGCCTGGTAGAGAAGATGTATGGGCGTAACATCATGTCGTCGTTTCATGGTTTGTGGAGCCTGGGCGGTTTTGCGGGTGGTATCATCGGAGCCGTCTTTGCCAATACCCTGCTTCCGATAGAGGTTCACTTTGGAGCCATCCTGGCGATGAGTCTTCTTATCATCGCTATCGGATTCCGTTTTCTGGTAGATGATGCTACGGCGAAGGCGGAAGAGGAGGATGTGCCGAAGTTCTCTTTCAAGACCATCGACCCGATTCTGTTCCTCCTGGGATTGATGGGATTTGCCGGCATGTTCTGTGAAGGAACTGTTTATGATTGGAGTGGTGTGTATTTCTCATCAGTAGTAAAACCCGATGAGGCTTTTATCCGTGCGGGCTATGTGGCTGGTATGGGAGCGATGACCCTGGGTAGATTCCTGGCCGATGGTTTCGTAACGAAATATGGACCAGCCAGGGTGTTGAAGGTTTGTGGTGGTTTGATTGTGGGTGGTTTGTGGCTGGCAGCTGCCTTGCCTTATCTGATTCCTGCCACCTTGGGCTTCCTGCTGGTAGGTTTCGGCATCTCTTCATCGGTTCCTATCTGTTACAGTATCGCCGGAAAACTGGGAACCATCAAGGCTAGCATCGCCATCACCATCGTTTCGAGCATCAGTTTCTTCGGTTTCCTGGTAGGACCACCGGTTATCGGATGGCTTGCTGAGGCCACCGGTCTCCGCATCGCCATCAGCATCGCCGCCTGCCTGGGCTTGATGATTGCTTTTGTTGCCGCAAAGGTTGGAAAGAGAATATCTTGAATGAGATGAATATCTTGAAAACAAGATGAATATCTGAATAAAAATACAAAAAACCGTGGATGCTCCATGCATCCACGGTTTTTTGTTATCAATAAAATAAGCAAGGAATATTGCTGATAATAATTGGTATGGATTCTATTGTGACCGAAAAAACAACGAAAAACAATGAATAAGAAGAATATCTATATTTATTGTACAAAATTATAGGTAAATATTGCTTTAAAATTTGTAATTTTGCCCACAAATAACAAAAACTCTATAAAATAACAAAAACACTATAAATGGAAATGAAGACTAAAACATTATTTGCAGCGATGTCGTTCCTGACAATTTGCTCGATGGCTGCCCAGGCGCAGATTCCGCAGCAATCTATCCGATGGGATAAGCATAGCCTTATTTTCGATGGTAAGCGAGTGGTGCCGGTGATGGGCGAGGTACATTATTCCCGAATTCCTCAGAATGAGTGGAGAGAGGAAGTGAGGAAGATGAAGGAGGGTGGCGTTACCATGATTGCCGCCTATGTGTTCTGGAACCATGTGGAGGAAGTAGAAGGTGTGTTCAACTGGAGTGGACAGCGCAATCTTCGTGGTTTTCTTGAGATATGTAAGCAGGAAGAGATGCCAGTGGTTCTCCGACTGGGCCCTTTCTGCCATGGCGAGGTTCGCAATGGTGGCATACCTGACTGGATGTTTACCAAGGGATGCAAGATGAGAGAGGAGAATACCACTTTCCTGAAATATACAACCGAACTTTATCGTCAGATTTATTCGCAGGTGCAGGGGTTACAATGGAAAGATGGTGGTCCGGTAGTTGCGGCACAGTTTGATAATGAATATCGTGGCAGGGGTAGTTATCTGATGGCGCTGAAGAAGATAGCCCAGCAGATAGGTTTCGATTTGCCTTTCTATACCCGTACTGGATGGCCTGAACTGAAAACGCCTGTGCCTTTCGGCGAGATGCTTCCGCTTTATGGCGACTATGCCGATGGTTTCTGGGAGCGCAGCCTGAAGGAAACTGCTGGTAATTACTACAAGGCTTTCAACTTCAAGGCTTTCCGAAGCAGTACGGCTATCGCTACCGAACAGCTTGGCAAACAAGAGGCGAAGATCAACAAGGGGGATGAAGCCTATCCTTATTTCACCTGCGAACTGGGTGGAGGTATGATGACTTCCTATCATCGCCGTCCGTATATTTATCCTGAAGATGCGTATTCGCTGGCTATCGTCAAGTTGGGTAGCGGAAGCAATCTTCTTGGATATTATATGTATCATGGCGGAACCAATCCTACTGCGATGATGCCGGGGAATCTGGACGATGGTAGTGCGGTTTATCTGAATGAAAATCAGCGCACTCAGGCTACCAATTATAATGATATGCCGGTAAAGACGTATGATTTCCAGGCGCCATTGGGTGAATTCGGACAGAAGAATCCTCATTATTTCATGCTCCGCAAACTGCATCTCTTTATGCATGATTATGCAGAAGTACTGGCTCCGATGGAGTCTAGCTTCCCATGCCGTCAGGATATAGAGAAGGGTGATGATTCGCATCTTCGCTGGTCGTTTCGGTCTAAAGATAAGAGCGGTTTTGTTTTCATCAATAACTATGAGCGATTGCAGCAGTTGTCTGCCAAGAAGAATGTGCAGTTTGAGGTATGTGGCGTGAAGTTCCCTCAGCGTCCGATGACTGTTCCTGCCGGTGCAATGTGCATCTTCCCGGTAAATATCGATGGCATCCGATACGCTACGGCACAGTTGATTGCCAAGCGGGATGGAAAAATCTATTTGGAACAGATCAAGGGTATTCCTACCGAGATTGCTGTAGATGGAAAGGTGCTGAAGAATGTGAAGGCGAAGGGTATCGCCAAGCCTGTTTATAAGAACATCTATCTTGTAGATTCCAAGACGGCGGAACATCTGTTCCTGCAGGAGGGAGGGAAATCAATGATGTCACTGGCTCCTTCTTTCAAGAAAATCAAGGAAGCAGAGAGCGTTCGCAAGATAACTATGGGTGTGCAGAAAGTGGCAGAGGAACCGTCTGATGCCGACTTCAAGAAGGCTGCGGTTTATCAGCTAAATCTTTCGCCTGAAATGCTGCAGGGCAGAAAACTCCTGCAAATTCAATATCGTGGTGATTGTGCCCGACTCTATGCCGATGGCAAACTGGTGGCTGATAATTTCTATAATGGTCGCCCGTTCCTGATGGGATTGTGGCGCCTGCCTGCCGATTGCCAGAAGTTGGAACTCCGCATTCTTCCTTTGCAGAAAGATATGCCGGTTTATTTCCCTCGCGAAGCAGATGTGACGAAGGAAGGAGAAGAACTTGTGAAATTGGAAATCATCAACGACGCATTATAAATGCGACGTATTATTCAATAATAAATGATTTAACAATAAATGATTCTACCATCAATGAGAAATATAGTTTTTATGCTGGGTCTGATGTCTTGTGCTTCCTTGCAGGCACAGGGCTTCAGCTCAAATAATAAGATAGACCTCTCGGGGCAGTGGCGATTCTCGCAGGGAGATGCACCTATCTATGAGGATGTGGTCAAGTTGCCGGGGTCGATGCTCACCAACGGCAAGGGTAATGATGTCTGTACCCATACGCAATGGACAGGAAGTCTTTATGATTCTTCCTTCTATTTCAATCCTTATATGGAGAAATATCGCCAGGAGGAAGTGCTGGCAAATGGGAAGCATCGCATCAAGGGAACCATGAAGTTTCCTTTCTTCCTCACCCCAGAGAAGCATTACATCGGCAATGCGTGGTATCGCAAATCGGTGTTCGTGCCCAAGGAATGGAAGAAACAGCGTGTCATCCTCTATCTGGAACGTCCTCATATAGAGACTTCGGTATATATCAATGGCAAACTGGCGGGTAGGGATTCTTCGCTGAGTGTGCCTCATGAGTTTGATGTTACACCTTATATTATATATGGCAAGGATAATGAAATCAGCATCAAGGTGTATAATGGCATAGAAAATGTATGCGTGGGTCAGGATTCGCATAGCGTAACCGACCAGACCCAGGGCAACTGGAATGGTATCATCGGAAAAATGGAATTGCAGGCGCATCAGCAGCAGTATATCCGCAACCTGCAGGTTTATCCTGATGTAAAGGGCAAGCAGATTAAGGTGGTGATGGATGTGACGGGGAAAGCCCGGAAGGCTGATTTCCAGTTTGATGTAAGTGGCGTCAAGCATTCGTTTTCTAAAATAAAGAGAGAAAGTGATGGAAAATTCTCCGTCATTATTCCGATGGGCGAGGATATCAGGCTTTGGGATGAATTCCATCCGAATCTTTATACCCTGACTGCCACGATGGGCAAGGAATCTATCAGTACCACCTTTGGTATGAGCGAGATTTCTATCGAAGGCAGACAGTTTTATATGAACGGCAAGAAGATTTGGATGCGAGGAACGGTAGGCAACTGCTGTTTCCCTGAGACGGGTTATCCGCCAACTGATGAGGCTTCGTGGCTCCGTATTTTCAGAAAATGCAAGGAGTATGGACTCAATATGATGCGATTCCATTCTTATTGTCCTCCCGAGGCAGCTTTCTCGGCAGCCGATCAGGTGGGAATCTATCTTCAGCCCGAAGGTCCATCTTGGCCAAATCATGGTGTAAAGTTGGGCAATGGCATGACCATCGACCATTATCTGATGCAGGAAACCCAGCGAATGGTTGAGAAATATGGCAATCATCCTAGCTTCTGCATGCTTGCTGCGGGCAATGAACCTGCGGGAAACTGGATGAAATGGGTTGGCAACTTTGTGGAAGAATGGAAGAAAACAGGCGATAAGCGACGTGTATATTGTGGTGCATCCGTTGGTGGCGGTTGGGCTTGGGACCCGAAGAGCGAGTATCATGTAAAGGGTGGTGCACGTGGATTGGATTGGGACAAAAAGGCTCCGCAATCGGAAGACAACTTCGATGGGGATATGGTTCATGTGGTTCAGAAGGGAAGAACGCCGATTACCTTCGATGTGAACGAGCCAAGAGTGACCCACGAGATGGGACAGTGGTGCGCCTTCCCAGATTTCAAGGAGATTTCGCAATACACGGGAGCCTATAAGGCCCGCAACTTCGAGATCTTTTCTGATTTGCTGAGAGATAACGGAATGGCGAGCCAGGCAGAGAAGTTCCTTCATGCCAGCGGCAAGTTGCAGACCCTGGCATATAAGTATGATTTGGAGCGCAACCTGCGAACCAAGGATTATGCGGGCTTCCAGTTGCTGGGCTTGAACGATTATAGCGGGCAGGGTACTGCTCTTGTGGGCGTATTGAATGTGCATTGGAAGGAAAAGGGATATTGTGATGCCAAGGATTGGACGGAGTTCTGTTCGCCAATCGTTCCTCTGGCTAAGTTCCCGAGATTCGTTTTCTCTTCAGAAAACAAGGTGCAGGTTCCTGTGGAACTCTATAATGCGTATCACGAGCCGTTGCAGAATGCGGAGGTTACATACGAGGTGAAGGACGAAAATCAGCAGGTTTTGGCTTCCGGAAAATTAGGAAAGTCTTCGCTTCCAGGTAATTCGCTTGCTGATAATCAGAATTCTCTTCCTGTGGGTAAGAACATCGGTTTAGGCAATGTATCCCTGGATTTCCCTCATCTCCATATTCCGTCTCCATCGCAATTGGTCTTGGAGATTCAGGTGAAGTCTTCCAATGCTCCTGTAGCCCGTAACCATTGGGATTTCTGGGTGTATCCATCTCAGATAGAGATGCCGAATACCAAGGCGCTTAAGGATATCTATATTGCTGATAGTCTGGATGCCAAGGCGCAGAAGGTGTTGCAGAAGGGAGGCAAGGTGCTGATTCTGGCTGCAGGCAAGGTGAAGATGGGCGAAGACGTGAAGCAAACCTATCTGCCGGTGTTCTGGAATACCAGTTGGTTTAAGATGCGTCCGCCTCATACCACGGGAGCTGTCATCGACAAGACTCATCCGCTCTTCAGAAATTTCCCTACGGATGATTGGGCAAACCTAAACTGGTGGGAGTTGTTGAACAAGGCGCAAGTGATGAATCTCCGTGAGTTTCCGAAGGATTATCAGCCGGCTATCCAGCCGATAGATACCTGGCATGTGAGCAGAAAGCTCGGTATGATGATTGAAGCCAAGGTGGGTAGAGGCAAGCTTCTGATGACTACGATGGATGTAACCAGCGACTTGGAACATCGCCTGGTGGCAAACCAGATGCGTTATGCCATCCTGAAGTATATGATGAGCGATGATTTCCAGCCGGCAATGGAGGTGGATAAGCAGGTGATTGAAAATCTCTTCACGAAATCGGCGCCACCCGTGAATATGTTTACCAACGATTCACCGGATGAACTGAAGCCGAAGCTGAAGTAAGGAAGATAATGTAATGTAAATATAAGGCGAGATATAGCTCGAGTAATGAGGCAAATGCAGGATAGTAAACTGGCATTTGCCTTTTTCTTTCAGTTACCTTTTTACTTTTTTACCTTTTATTACCTCTATCTTACTTCTTGATGACCAGTTTGCTTCCTTTCTGAACATCCGCCTTGATATTGGTGATGCGCTCGTTCTTCACATCATCCAGCATGATGGCTGGGCGATAATCGGGCTTCATCGTAGTGAAGCTCACATTATCTACTTCTATGCCATCCACGTGGCGGGCGTAGAGACCGAAGGCTGGAGTTTCTTTTGCAAATTTGGGCTCAGGGTAGTTGGTACCTTGTTCACGATATTCCTTTTTCGCCAGTTCTGCCTTGCCACCACCACGATATTGCAGGCGGATATTGCTCAGCGAAATGTTGCGGAGTGGCTGACCAGGCATGCCGGTAACGATGATGCCGGCAAGGGAATCTACATCGTTGGCAATGACATTGCTGATCATGATATCGCGACCGGTAGAAATGGTGGTGCGCTCCTTAGGACCACGGTTTCGGCAACCGGTGGTAATGTAGATAGGGTAGTGGTGAACATGATTCATAGTGATGTTATTCACCACGATATTCTCCATCAATCCCTGATCTACTTCCTCGAAAGCCAGGCCGCTGCTATACATAAAGGTGCAGTTGCTCAAAGAGATATTCCTGTATCCGCCATTCGATTCCGTGCCGAGCTTGAAGCGGCCGCATACCCAGTTTACCTTTTCCGGGATGTAAGTACCATCCAGGAGTGTGCCAAACTTGTAACCCGTAATCACACAGTTGGTAATGGCGATATGCTCTGTTAAAACCGGTTTCTTCAGGGCATAGGAACTCTTCAATACCAGGGCATCATCGTGAGGCGTATTGATTTTGCAGTTGCTGATAGTGAGATATTTGCAGCAGTCTATATCGAAGCCGTCACGATTGGTATCAATGATGACATTATCCACGGTGCCGAGTTCACATCCCGTTAGGATGATGCCGAAGTGACCGCCCCGATAGATGGTGACATCACGAATCAGGATACTACGGCATTGCTTCAGGGCGATGGCCTTATCGCCCGTTCCTATGTTGCCGCCCTGCAGATTACCGCCTTTTTCGGTATCTCTTCTGGTGAGACCTTCGCCATCAATCATACCTCTGCCCGTGATGGATACATCATTGGCGCCGATGGCATAGATGAGGCTGTTTTTTAAATAGGTATGTCCGCCGTCCTGATAGGCTGTGCCTTCAAAAAACTCTGCTTTATCATAGGCTTTCATAGAAGCAGGAGCAGCGAGAATCTTGGAACCAGCCATCAGATGCAGTTCCACATGGCTTTTCATACAGATGCTTCCGCAGAGATAAGTGCCGGCAGGCAGAACTACTCGTCCTCCACCATGAGCCACACAGGAGTCAATGGCGGTATTGATGGCAAGATGGTCTAAGGTTCTACCATCGCCCTTGGCTCCATATTCCAATACATTGTAGTCTTTGGCTTGGGCGAAGATGCCACAAGCCAAAGCTACTAAAGTGATGAGATATTTCTTCATGCAAATTATTATTTAAGTTGTTTATTTATAATTAGATAGATTATTTATTCGTTCACAATCAGATAGAAAGCGAGTGCCCAATCTTGGTCGTTGGCAAAGGCATCGGCAAAGTGAGCCTTTTCGCCATTGATGCGCTTTGGATAAACAAAGGCACAGCTTCCTGTTCCGTCTTCGAAGACATTGCAGAGGTTGTTTCTTACGATTTCTTTCGCCATCTTCATATATTGTTCTTTGCCTGTTGCCTTGGCATAATAGTAGTAGGCGCTGGCATTGATGCAGGTCCAGTAGTGTGGGAAAGTATCGCCGAATACCCGGCGCTTGCCAAACCAGTAACAGTCCCAGTGACGGATAGGAATCTCGTTGAGACGATAGTCTGGCTGGTTACCGCAGAGATTCTCCACCAGGGGCATCATCTTTTCTGCACCTTCCAAGTATTGAGTGTCCTTGGTCTGAAGGTACATCTCTAAAAGAAACTGGGTGGCTGGGGCAACGATGGATTGCTCATAATTAACCTCCGATTTAGGGAAGTGCAAGCCGTTTCTCATGAAAACATCTGCTGTCTTGGAGAAATCTATCAAGAGATCATTATATTCTGCCATCAGTCCTGCTTTTTTTAATGCCTTCAATCCTGTGGTTACAGGAATATCAATGCAATAGAAACCGTATCCTGTATGATGATACAGGGCTTGCATTGTCTTGTATCCCCAGAGTGCATACTGCTTATCCTGAGTAATCTCATACATGTGGAAGAAGAAGTCGGCTGCCCACGCATAGTTGTAACCACGGTTCCAACCATCTTTCGTTACTCTGGAATAGGTAGTGAAATCTTCTGTCTGCAACTTCTCGTGATAGAATTTGGCATAGCGGATGAGTGATTGTTTCAACTTTTCACTAGGATGTTTCATATACCATTTGGCAATGAGAATTCCCATACCCACACGTTCTCTACCTTCATCGCAGTCGTAGCTCTTTCTTTTATCATCATTCTTGTAAATCTCCTGCTTTTCGTTGTCATATACCATGTAGGCACCATAACGGGCATCCTGCGGGTCGTTCATCTGCTGATGATCGATGATGAAATTCACTCGCTTATCTATCAGCGTCTCGTAGCTGCTTACCACGAGAATGGTGGCATGCGTTCTTTCCACCTTATTATATATAAGGTCTATGCGCTGCTCGCCCAGTTCCTCTGCCTTGAAATAAGCATAATAACCCTTGGTATCCTTTCCGGTTTTGATGGCTTTTGGCTCAGAAGTAATCTTGCCGTTGCGCATATCCTTGCCCGTGATGGTAGCAGAGAGCGATTTCAGCTTGTTCTTCTTCAGATAAATCTTCACCTCTTCGCCCTGCTGATATACATATTTATCGCTTTGGGCGATGGCACCACCGGCAGCCAGGAGCTTCTGATAGAAATCTTCCTTGCCTTTGTGCTCGAAAACTTTCCATGCGATGGTATATGATTTTCCTGCTTTCAGAGTCATATCCGGCAAATCCATAGCGATGACACCACGGAAGTTGGAGTTGGCATTCTCTTTCTTGCGCTCCCATTCCTCGTAATCTGGCAGGGAACCTTGGGTGAGTATCAAGCCCACGTTGCTGCCTTCTATGGTGATGTTCTTGTCCTTTTCCTTTTTGTTCTTGGCTTTCTCTGTTAAGATACCATTAGCACCCATACGGATGGCGCAGGTGTATGCTGCGTTATCGCCAGCCCAGATATGAGCGTTGCAACGGTTGGTCATGCAGGTGGCAGCATCGGGGTAGTTATCATTCCATGGGGTATAGATTCCCCAGTCAGAAATCTGGGCTGCGGTCTTGCCTGTATTCTTGAAGGTGTATTCCTCGAAGAGTTCACCATTCTTCAGGGCTCTCTTTACGGAGATGCGGATATTGCCTGCCTGATAAACGGTTTCTCCCTTATGGCTGATAGGGTTCTGCCATTCCAGCTTCTGTCTGTTGACGGTCATGAAACCGAGTCCCCATCCATATTTGCCGGTTACCCATTTATACTGCTTCCCGTCTGGTGTGAGCACCCAGTTCATCTTCTGTGCATCGTTGTCGATGGCAAGTTGGGCGATGGCACCGGTGGTTGCATCGGTTTTGAAAGTGATACCTTGGGCAAAGCTGTTGCCGAGACTCAGTGCCATCAGGCATGAGATAGCTGAGGTTCTTAAACTCAAAATGTTTGTTGCTGTTCGTTTGTTCATATAGCTTTTGTCTTTTGTTGTTATTCGACTGCAAAAATAACACTATTTTGTGGATTTGTGTCTGTATTATCATTCAATTATCGCCGAATTTCATTCATCATCTGCTATTTTGGTTATCATCGTATATAAAATGAAGAGCGGGCATCATTATTTATTCGCTCTATGATCAGAAATACAACCCTTTATCCTTAATGATATTTCTTTTCATCCTTAATGACAGATGTTTCTGTCCTTAATGATAATTGTTTCTGCCCTTAATGGAATTCTATGTTCAAAGCTTTTGAACTTATGTTCAGCAGTGTTGAACTTAAGTTCAGCAGTTCTGAACATAAGTTCAACACTGCTGAACATAGATTTCTATTAGGGACAGAAAGATTTTTCTTATGGCTTACCAAGAACTTTCCTGCTTCTCCTGCTTTTTCCGGCAGGTAAGAACGGCCTTCATTCTTATGAGCAACAAACAAAAAGGGTGTGACTAATCGACTAGTCACACCCTTTTTGTGTGTGTCGGGCATGACACTGGCCTAGTTGGTTCAAATCCAACCGCAGGTATTTACCGCCAAGCGAAGCGAACGACAAGTCGTTGCCAGTAATGACAA
>OQVP01000519.1_pt1 | contig 14812 bp, 18 predicted proteins | sample 1691541 | NCBI WGS metagenome assembly OQVP01 (sample SAMN03418258, study PRJEB22391) | human gut metagenome | biome: human-gut; feature: organic feature; material: feces | host: Homo sapiens | place: Tanzania | collected 2013-01 | reverse complement strand
AGGGATATCAGGGCATATACAATTATTAAAACATTGTGAAATTTTATGAAAAGGATTTGACAATTTGCCGGATAAGCGGTATAATTCGCTCGTTTTAGGAAATGTGTCAGATCAAGGAGAAAGAAAGAATAAAATGGAACGCTTAATACGATTTGTGAAAAGATATCAGGAGTTGGTCTCGTACTCTTTTTGGGGTGTGACGGCTACGATCATAAGCTGGGGAAGCTATAGTATATTTGCAATGGAGTTTGAGAAGTTTCAAGGCGATGTGACAATTTTTGGTGCACATATATCCAGTGTAGTCCTGATAGCGAATGTGCTGTCGTGGATATGTGCGGTTGCGTTTGCCCCAATATTTGGCTTCAGTATGAAGTCGAGTTCAGAAAGAAGTGTATCAGCCGTAACACCACTAGCAGCATACTCAAGATAGATCTGAATGTTATCCTCTGCTTCTTGACCTGTAATGGTTCTGTTTCTCACAAGTGCGAGAAGTACCTTCTCCAGTTTTTCCTGATTGCTGAATTTTCTGAGCAATTGCTGGATACTATAGCTGTTTCCCGAATCGAGACTCATTAAAAAACTCAGAAATGCCGTCATCTGAGCATAGGAAGAATGCTCATATCCCAGTCTACGAGCATGAGTCCGTAGATTCGATACCGCTTCACGGATCGGCGTTTCAATGGGTGCATAATTATCTCTTCCAGTTACGAAAGCATGCTGCTGATGAAAGCCACAGCTTGCGAGAATACTAGAGAAATCTCCTGTACGCCCAAAGTCTATCACAACCGCCTTACGACGAGTTCTTGATGCCTGCCTCAGCTGTTCTGCAAGATACAAGGCTTTGATTCGCGCGCATTGCCCACTGATTAGTACCGTATTGTCATCTAAAGAGACATTATTCGGTCTGTAATACTGTATTCCTCTCATGATGTAATACCTCCTTTACGAAATTTGGCTTTCGCCGTGATTATAGTATATCAGATCCGAATAATACTGATATGAAGGGGAGAAATTTCACCTCCCTTCTTCCCCTCATATTCTTGTCTTATCCAGGAAGAATCTCTACTTCATCCAGTGTGCCGGATACGATGATCTTAGCATAATCTTCGTGGTGATGAGAGTATTCGATAAATGCATCGCCGAAGAAATTATTGGCTTCTTGTCTCAATTCTCTCGCACCAAAGTCTTCGGTTTCACCGGATGTTACATTGATGAACTCCTGAAGCACAGGCGTTTCAATCTTCGTAATGTATAGCCTTTTTTCCTCTGCGATATCGCGAATGCTCTTGGCGGCAATGTCTTTGATAGTGTCCCCTGTTAATCTGTCAAATTTGATAATCGCTGCCATTCTGCTGATGACTTCGCGCCTGAATTTTCCGGATTCAAGGAATTTCACTTTAGCTACCTTGGTTTCCTTTGAGATAACTCTTGCAATGTTGGTGGTTCCTGTTATCGGTTCAGGTGCAGGTTCCTGTCTGGTTGTACTTCCAAATCCGACCTGTTTTCTGTCCTCAATAGTTATATTGCTCGTAAAAAAGATGATCGAGTGCGATAAATCATAGTATGATTCACCATTGTGGAGCGTTTTTCCGTTTGTTTCCTGCCTTCCGGTCTCCATAGCCTGCATAATGACTTCTGTCACATTGCTTGCCGCCTTTTCAATCTCCTCAAAGACGAATACTGTGTTGGGATGATCCTCAAGCACTGAGAATACGCCCGGTTCATCGAACCCCACATACCCCGGTGCTGCGCCGGTAAGGCGGGAGATATCTGCCTTGTCCTGGAACTGTGTGCAGTCCACAGGACGGTAGAATAATTGCTCGCGAGGTGTCAACTGTTTATTGACTTTCTCTACCAGCAGTTCTACCACTCTTGATTTGCCTGTTCCGGGAGGACCGTAAAGGAAAATCGAGATAGGACGAGTGCGATTCTTTGTGCCAAGGTGGTTTCTGACAAGATGAACTATCTTCTGAATATTTTCTTCCTGTCCGAAGATCTCATTATTTAGATCAAGTATCAGCTTATCCTTGTCGATTACTACATACGATCTCTGTGTATCCGGCACGGTGATACTGTCTCTGTCGTATTCCATCTCAGGTCGCTCAGGGATTTGCGTTGTTTCAGGAGATACGATCTGTGCTGTCGGACGTGTAGGAGTTCTTTGCGGGCTCCTATTATTCTGAGGTGTGCTCTCATCATTGAACTGCCTCAAGAAGGCTGTAAGCTGATCGAAACTGCCAAATTTCAGAGAGCCGTTTTCAAGCCACTGCGCAATTCTCGGATTACCGCCGTTGTAGGCGACCGGAGAGTCAAGACATCTCATCTGAATGTAATCTTCTCCATGGTAGCGGAATTCGATCGTACAAATCTGACTGCCGCAGGATTCAGGCATCTTCACCCCTTCAAGGATGTAACGACCACGGCAGTTTCTGAGCTCCTCATGGAGCCCAGAATATCCTGCTGTGTTTGCACACATTTTCTGCCAGTTGAACATCGTAATTCTCCTTTCTCAGTTTCTCATGTGGAATACTTGTTCGGGATTCTTCTAGTGTCAAGGATTCTGCCTTCCATAAGTTCCAGTCTGCCATGACCGCCGCAGAGAGGACAGTCATGCTCTGGGGTCTGTCCAATGGCGATGGTCGCATACGGGAATGAAAGGTCGACCTCCTGAGCTGCGAGTGTATCCAGTGTCTCAAACACCTTAGCATCAAAGTCATCGCTGCATCTTGTCATCAGGTAGTTTCTGTCTGCCAGCTTGTCCAGTGCGTGATAATATTGCGTAGACTTCTCACTGTAGCAAAGAATGCTGATTGCGACATAGGACTTGATCGAATTCAGGTAATCAGTTACGCATACTGCAGCTCCTGCCGATGAACCTGCACCAGAGCCACTGGAAGTCAATTCCTTCTTGTAACGGCTCTCCAGCATACATCTGGGGCAAGACTGTGTAACACCTGGATATGAGAAGATTACCTCGTGCCCACTGCCTCCTGCAAAGATCTGCGCTGCAAGATAGGGAACACCGTACTTCACACTCAGCTGTGCGCATCTGTCCTGCGCATAGAAGTTATCTGTGCAGCCGCAAAGCAGGGTGTCGCTCTTTCGGCAGTTCACAAGACCCGTCATATAGGCAAACTCGTTGTCTGTCATCTCATCATCGAGGAATTTGTTGATGCATACCACATTTGCCATGGGGTTGATATCCATGATGCGGTCACGGATCACTTCGGTTTTGAGCTTACCGATCTCGGAGATGTAAGTACCCTGTGTAGCGATGTTTGTATCCTCAACCACATCACCATCCACCAGATAGAAGGTACCGACACCGCATCTTGCCAGAGTTTCAAGGAATGGTCGTGAGCCGCCGCAGCCAATGCAGATGACAGTCTTCTTAGACATCAGATTCCCCGGAAATACCGACTCGATCCTCTTGAAACGGTTGGGTGCTTTCTTGGCAAGCTCTCTGCGTCTCTTCTCTTCAAGTGCTTCCGGAGATGCTTCCTGAATTGTAAGAGGCTGTTCTTTCAATTCCACCGTCTGCTCAAAGGTGTAGGGATAGATCTTGATATCGCCGTTGAGCTTCGGAGAAACCTGAACGATGGGGGTAAAGAACTTTCCCTTAACATCGATTGTTTCGATGATATGACGTGCCGTCTCCATGTCTCCGTAGGATGGTTTTGTACAACCCTGCGGATGAGAGTGGATGATACCCACAAGCTGAATTCCGTTGTCATTCCACCCATGGATAACTTCATTCAGTGCTTTGGCATCCATTGTGTAGCTTGCAGAGGTGCGGTCAGCCGTCTTATCGAAGTAATAGTGGTCAATGTGGATGTCATCACTAGAACCGAGGATGCCACCCTGCTCAGGCTTACGTGTACCGATCGTTCTCTTGATCTGATCATACACCTCAGCGGTGATGATGTAACGGCTGTCCATGCTGGGCTGTCCAAAAAACTTACCGCCACGATGCCATGTCCCACCATCGAGATCTCCCTGTCTTCCGCCGTACCAGATGACGGAGTCGAGCTTACCCTGATATGTGTCGAGCGATGCAGCCATGTTGTTATTCATATCATTACCTCCCATTGCATAATTTCTGATTGCACGAACCTTCTTTTTCATTTTGAATTCTCCTTTCGATTACTATCAGTTCTCCTGACATATATACTATAGCATATTTTGAATATCGCTTTCAGAGGGGGATAGCAATCTCACTGTTACAGTGAGATAACTCCTCTCCGCTTTAATTTAGGCTGAATAGAACCAAACGATCCACCGTTTCGGATATAATATGCAGTGATTTCAGACCATGTCTTTGCGACTTCTCTCATATCCGAGAGATTATGTATTGGGGTTGACCAGCAGATGTAATAAATCGTCCTGTCTACATTGTTCATTTGGCGTGTCATTTGCATGAAATTGATTATCTTCCTCTTCATATCGTTATCGCCTTCGGTTAACCTGTGAATCGTAGAACATGCAGTTGAACGGGTACTTGAGAACATCTGATAATTGATATCAGTCAAAATATAGGCTCTCCATCCGTTTGTTCCCCCGAGATCCACAAACAGAAACTCCACATCAAGAAGACCATCAGATGTTCTGTAAAAATTGTTTTCATACTGCATTATATAACCCCTCCTTCGGATAGTATATGCTGGATATCCTCAAACCTACCGCCATACCGGATATAGTAGGCAGTGATCTCCGACCACATCTGTGCAAGTTCATGCATGGTGTCGAGACTGTATATTGGCTTGGTCCAGCAGATATACGGGTAGTCTTTATCTGCATCGATATATCGTCTACTTTCATCGATGTATAGATGCGTATCTGTATGCGCATCGGAACGCTCTTGAGAAAACTGTCTATAGTTGATATATGAGAGAACATAGGCTCTCCACCCTATCTCTTGTCCGAGATCAAGGAAGAGAAACTCAATGTCCAGAAGCCGGTCTCGTGTACAGTAGAAATTATGCTCATATTTCATTTGCGCACCTCCTATTCGCCAGATATGCCAATAAGGATGGCAATCACGGCAATTACGCCGAGAGCTTTGAGTAACCAGAGTATTGCGGCTGCAATAAAAGGGGCAACTAAATAGACCCCAACTCCGCCGGCGATAACAGCAGCAGTCCCAAAGATGCCAGAAGCAAGGTGTTCAAACTGAGCTATCTGCCATATGGCATAGATCGTATAGAGAATCATACAGATTATTACGACTACAAGAGTATAAGTCTCCATTTCATCACGTCCTTTCAAAACCGGGAGCAGGTGTCCCTGTATCAATGAACTGCTGTGTTGCATCGGACCAGTTCTGACACAGAGTCTTCGCTTGCTCAGGATACTTTATCTTGCCTGTCCAGCAGATATAGTGTCTGTTTGTACCTTGCTCTACCCAGTAATGAGGCATATAGTGTGATGTATCTCTGCCACGAAAAGAAGGAGTACGCTCTATGTAGCATCGATATCCACCACTTACCCTTCTCACCGAGAAGTTGTAATTATGATCCTGCATCCCATAACGAGTCTTTGCACTGTAAGAATAAGTGAAGTCTTTGACTGTGCAAAGATGCGGAAGGCGAATCAAAAAGGTCAACAAGCAAATGCCAATAAAGGCTGCCAGAATCATATTAGCTTGTAAATAATCGAAAAGCTCCATAAGGTACTCCTTTCATTTATGCACTTTAGTGTCCGATTAACGAAGGTGGGTTATGCGGGGGACGCACGCCCCCGCTCCTTGTCGCCATGCCAGGTTCCGCCGTCGAGATCGCCCTGTCTGCCGCCATGCCAGGTACCGCCATCGAGGTCGCCCTGTCTGCCGCCGTGCCAGGTTCCACCGTCGAGGTCGCCCTGTCTGCCGCCGTGCCAGGTGAGCTGAGTGAGCTCGCCCTGCATTCCATTGGTCATTGCCTTTGTAGTGCCTTTCATCTCGATTCCTCCTTTTTTCGTGTTGGCATGGTTGTTCACAACTTGCATTTTCATTTGAACTGCTCCTTTCTCATCATAATTCGGATTGCTGCCTTCTTCATTATACTCCTTTTTCAGGAGAGATCATGAGGGGGTAACAAAATCAGGAAGTGTCATAGATCATGATGTGTTCCTCCTTCAACACTTTATAGGGCGTAGTATTTCTTTACTGTATACATCATATCATATAATAGGATCATACTTTTAAGGGGGAGAGAATTCCTCGGTGTCCGGGATACTACCAAATAATTCGTCAAATTTACGCTCAAGTTCCCTCTGAAGTTCGATATCAGAAGCAAATATCCTACTTCCATTATCGGAAGGACGATTCTGTCTCTCCTTATCTTCTTGGGACTTCAAGGGAGCCCGCAGCTCCTTTATAAAGTCCTCATGGTTCTTTCGGATAGAAACCATTTTGAAACTACCCCCTTTCCGTTTTCTCGACTTCTCGAATACGCCTTTCATAATCCTGCGTAATTTTCTGATACGCTTTGTCATGTAGCACATCATATCTCTGCGTTAGAATGGGGCGCTGTCCGCGTCGGAAGATTACCTCCTGCCCCAATGGCATATAGAGAACATCCTCAAGCGGCATATTGAGGCGTTCACTGATGCTGCGGCAGGTTTTGAGGTTCATCCCGCCCATATAGACATATGTATCGCAGTTATCTATTATGGTCACAGCGTCCTCATAGCCGTACATTCGTTCGAGCTGTGATTCCGACTGAAGAAGCAGCATCACACTGATTTGTTTCTCACGGAAGATAGAAATGTACTCTGGGAAGTTCAGGATGCGGGAACCCGTGGCGAAGTCATCGGCAAGCACACTTACGGGAATGGGCAACTTTCCGCTCGGCAACGACTCGGCATATTCAAACAACTGCTTGAACATCTGCGCATAGAACATATTGATGAAGCAATTTAAGGCGGGGTTCACAGCTGACGTTGTGATAAAGAGAATGGTCTTATGGCTGGCAATCTTATCAAAATCCACCTTACCTTTACTGGAAATCATCTTCCGCAGCTCCGGAGAGAAAATCGTATCTATGGTCGTATTCAGCGTTCCGTACACACAGCTCGCAGTTTTGATTGGAAGCACCTTGAAAGAATTCCAGCATGTCACCGCAAAGCAATGAGGATCTTTCTGCGTAATTCGTGCAAACTTGCTGTCAAGGGATGTTTCAATCCGACTTCCACCTTCTGTAATTGTAAGACTATCATTCAGCTTCAAAACATCTGCAAATGTCGGATTGTCCTCCGTCATAAGCACATATGAGATCAAGGCAGAAAGGAGACTTACAGATGCATCATCCCAATACGGATCAGCGGTAGTATTGTCCTTTCTGGGATTCGCTTTCACAATGGATTCCGCGAGAAAGGTGATGTCGGAATAACTGGATACATATGCAAGCGGATCATATGCGGCATTGCTTTCTGCTGGTTTGACGAAATTGAGATCCTGTACTGTATAGCCGCGTTTCTGAAACACATCACGATACTTGTCAACGATCCTTCGCTTGGTGCAGGTAACGATCAGGCTGGAGTGGAATGTTTCAAGGAGGCGAGGCTCCATGATGGACATTGTCTTACCTCCTCCACTGCTGGCACAAACGATCACGTTATTGTTCAGACCTGTCTCTTTACAGTCGGTACTGAAGACTGCATTGGAGCCTTCTCCGAGAATCATTCTATCCACCTTCATATTCTATCCCTCCATCAGTTTATCAAAGTTGACAATTTCGTCTGCGAGACCAAAGTCAACGCTTTCTTCCGGACTAAAGTAATGATCAAAGCATGTCGCCTCTTCAATTTCCTTTACAGACCTACCGGTATGCTTTGCGAGAATCTGGTTCATCTTATTTCTAGTATCCATAAGGCTGTCAGAAATTGAACGAATAGAAGAGGCGTTACCACCGACACGACTTCCCAGCAACGGCTCATGGAGCATCAGCTCACTATGCGGGAACATATATCTGCCATGGTTTCCGCTTGCAAACAGGAGAGCCCCCATAGAGTAAGCTGTTCCCATACAGTACATATGAATCGGTGTCTTGCAGGATTGGATACAATCATACATGAGCAAGCCAGATGAGATCTCACCCCCAGGACTATTGATCAGTACGTCAATGGGTTTACTGCTGTCCTCCTTACACAGGAGAAGAATCTGCTTGATAAAGAGGCAGGCCTTCTCCTGGTTGATTTCACCCTCGACAAAGACCTTACGATCTGCAAGAAGCCGAGTGTCCATTGGCACAAGCGTAATGCCACTACTAGACTTTACCTGAACATTCATGTGCTTGTCCCTCCTTTCTTATCGAACAGATCCGTACGGATGTCGGTGCTGTCTCCATCCTCAGAAGTCTGCGCTGTCTCATTTGTATCAGTAATTCCGAAACGCGCAGCAAGACGTGCGACCATTGCTTCCATGTCACCTTCCTCGGATGTGGCTGTGTCATCATCACTGAGCAGTTCAGCAAGAATACTGCGAATCTCGCTCTCACTGTGTTTCTCGCATTTTTCAACTGCAACCTTGCCAGATGTATCATTAAAGATGATGTCTACGATTCCCAATCCATAGTGGTCAAACATGGTTGCAGGACAATAGATGCTTCTCTTGATCATTTCAGCAGTAGGAGTAACACCCTTGCAGAGTACATGAACCTTAAAGCGAACTTCGCCATCATCAAAGTCCAGCTCGAAGTTACCCATCTTCAAGCCATAGTTCGCACGACAGATGAACTCTGCCATATTCACCATCATCTTAGCATCCTCATCATCGGCACCCAGCGGACTGATTGCGTAAACGAGGTATTCGTCTTCCTTGATGTCAACGATGTAGTGGAGCTTCTTCAGCTTGCCCTTAAGCCCCAGTCCAAACCGAAAGATGCCGCGCTTCTCATCAAAGGAGAAATGCCAGTCATCCTCTTTAAGGAAATCATTAACTGCATTTGCGATATTCATGGAATAAGTTCTTTCTTTCATGGTGTTACCCTCCTATTACTTTGTTCGTTGATTTATTATATAATTGACATGGGCGTTAGCGCCGCTCCATATGTATTAAGCCGCATATGGTCACTGTTACATTTTGTGCTCTAGCAACTGAGCATTCGGACGATGTAGCTTTATTCAGTTTTCAAGATGCCCTGTCGACTTGGTTACCTTATCCTTTCGACAATATTATTGTAACACATATCGTTATGCGATTATTTAGGGGGGAATAAAATTAGAATTCTCCGGAAACAAAAAGCAAAACACTCCGCATATTTTCATAATATAACTGTAACGCAATCTGGAAATGCATCGTTTCCGAGGAATTCTATTGAATGTTGCATATTATTAAATCGACCAACCTGCATCTTTCTATATCGCCGAAGATTAGTTCAAAATACATGTAGCCTGCTTTGAATTCAGAGCAATAATCACCACCTTCCTATTAGTAGCTGCGATAGGCTCAACAAGCTGTCCGTTTTCGATGTCATTCGTAAAGAACGGGTTTGCAGGGTCATAACCGAATCCTTTGATTCTAATGTCTGTAGTCACTCCCGCATCTCTTAACAGTCGCTCAATCGCTCGTCCTCTTTCCTCAGAGAGAGTAACCGATGATTCTGCCTCACCGTATGATGCTGTAGAGCAAACGAGCAGAAGATCAATGTGGTTGGTTTCTACAGTATCTGCGAAGGAAGCTATTTTCTCTCTTGCTGCAGACTCATCCTTGATTTCCGCAGTCCCAGCTTTGAAGGCGATGTCCTCTTCACCGATCGTAACCTCAAAGTCAGCAGGAAGAGTATCAGGGACATTTTCGAGGGTGAGTTCTCTGATACTGCTTCCGTCATCGCCAATAGCAACAGGAGTGACATTCGGCGCTGATTCAAGGACTGATACCGAGTCAGGAAGATAATAATTCATGCTAAAACTGCCACCGCCTGTCTCGACAATACTTTGCCAGAGCTCGGTAAGAAGTCGCTCTTCCTTGTCTGTAAGTGTTTCCTGATTTCCCGCCGTCTTCGCCATGTAGAACTGAACTGAACACCCAGAAAGATCTGGAATCGCATATGAGGTCTTCAGGTCTTCCACAGTTGCAGCAACGTCCAGTCGGTCGAGCGAAGACAACTCGGTCATATCAAGCTTGCCTGCGGTCGAAAGACCATTGGTGTATACGATGATGGTAGGAGAGTCTTTTCCGGCCATATCCTTTGCGGCAAGATTCAGCGCTTTCAACAGATCAACCTCATCTGTCTTAGGTGTCCAAGTAGTAATACTCTCAGATACTTCGACCGCCTTGCTGTTGACTCGGCGATTATAGTTACCTGGTGAGAGGTTCTTCCCATCAATGAAGATGGAATCATGATACCCGATGAACGGATCGCCGTCTGCGATGATATAGCTGAAGTATCCATTTGACTTGCAGGCATCTGCGATAGCAGGCTGAATCTCTGCCATATCAAGGCATACGGAGTTGGAATTGGATGCATTCACGACAGCAACATTGGCAGGATACTCTTCATACGTTCTTGTTGTGTCTCCACACCCATAAAGCGACAGTCCCAACAGTGTTGTACCTGCAATACACAGCGTTGCTTTGATAGTATTGATATTTTTCATGGTAGGTTCCTCCTTTAGGTTGTCTTGGTTTTACCTTACACTATTATCATAGCAGATAATTCCGAAATTAGATACTTCTATGTCATAGAAAAAGATATTATTGCGGCAGCCATAGCAGTTCTACAACTGCCGCTCAGTATCATTCCTCCTCTTCGCAAGCGTCTTTGTTGTCCTCATCATCCACAATGTGTGAAGGCTGCAGACTATCAATGACATGGCTCGGAAGTACAGCCTTGGAGAGTTCCTTTGCCGACTCGCTGTCGCCGAGCGCTGATGCAAACTTATTTCTTGCCTCTCCCTTAGCACGAACAGCATATGCTTTAATCAGCTCAATAGATGCCATATACTCGTCATGGTCAAGCTTTTCAAGATTGATACTCTCTCCCTGACTGAGTTCCAGTTCCTTTCCTCGTGCACGTAGAGGAATAAGGAGCTGTTCGTTGACATATGCAGCATTACGCTTATCCCAGTAAGATTTCTGAATTGACAGAAACAGCATAGCCAATGTAGAGGCGATGGGAACGCCGCCGAGGATCATATTGAACATAACTGTAGAGGACGAAGAAAGCTGTACAATCGTATTGCTTGTGCTGACATCGCCGGTGCTGATTCTGAAGATGACGGACAACACCGCTACGATTGATATGATCCCAGCAAGCGAGATGCCCAGAGTAAGCATTCTCTTCTTCCTCGGCATATAATCCAGCGTTGCAGGGAACCATTGGGAATATAGGTCCAAAACAATTACGACGCCGATGGTCGTAATCCATGCAACTCTCTGATCACCGTTGAGCACGGCATCATACAGAGCCCGCAATGTGACAGTATCAATCACAATACCAGCTATAACAAATAGCCAGTAGAAGAATGTTCTGCAGTAAAAGGGTGTCGCAGGCAGATACTTGTTGATTTTGATCACGCGGTTATTTGCTTGCACTCTTGCATTTTTCATAGTTAGTCCTCCTTCAAATCATTGTTAAGCTCTTCTGTCTCGCACTCAAGAAGCGCAATGACCTCTCGGAGCTGATACAGATGAGCCTCTTTGGTAGTGGCGATTTCCATAAGAGAATGCTGGTGTCTTACACGCATAAGCCGAATTTTACGCAAAGCAATGTGTGCCTCTGCATCAATAATCGAGTCAAGAACATCGCCGTTCTGCTTTCCATCGATATCGATGCTGTTGATTGCCTCCTGAATTGTAGCCTGGAAGCTTGCAAAGAAGTCAGCATATTCGTCTGGTATGTGGTATGCAGACTGCGACCACGAGCTATTGTTGTCAAGCCAGTCAATATATGCATATCTCTTATGCGATCTAGCGTCGAAGTCGTGGCGCTGATCATCGATCTTCTCTCTTTTCTTGCTGCGCATCTTATTCACCCTCCTTATCTGTAATCCCTGCAAATTCCTTCGTCTTTGCATGGATCGCATCATCGATAACAGCGTTAGTGTTCTGATAAGCAACGTACGCACCATTCTGTTCGACAGAATACAATGCTGTCAAAATCGCCTCTGCTATCGGCTTCTTGGAAAATCCATGCGCATAGGCAATGGTCTGCGCCTTCAGCTTATCCACATAGGGCAGCAAAGTCTCACTAGCTTTAACTGTCTCTTTACGAATAAAGCCGTCAAGCGTGATTAGCTTTGCTCTGCGCTCCTCCAACAGCTTTCTCGCCCTTTTTTGTCCCATGCTTTTCCCGTTGGGCGAATCAGCTTCATCAAGATTACTCATGATGATCTGTGCCTCGCTCCGATACTGTTCAGTACCTTCTTCGAGTGCCTTCATCATCATAGCCGTATAGTCAGTAAATGCAGCGATGCGCCTTGCAATAAAGGCGGCATCTTCAACTTCGCCCTTGTTGCGCTTGAACCAGCGGTCAAGCACCCCTGCCAGATAGCAGAAGAACAAGACTGAGTTGCGAAATCTCGGCTTCTTGTGTTTTTTGGTTTTCATAGTTACTCCTCCTAAAGTCATATGTGTAAATGCTATTGTATCTCGATAGCATTATTGTAACACAGATCGGTAAGCAGGAGTTCAGGGGGAGATAAAAAAAGCCTTGCTTTCACGATTTAGAACGTAAAAGCAAGGCTGCTTATATTATATAGTGTTGTAAAGGAATAAACTTACACTGTTGAAACGAGATTACAGCTCAATTATAGCCCAATGGATTGATTGGCGCTTACTTTATGGTGACATATTAGTCCGTGTAATTAAATGATTCATTCCAAAGATGATCGAGTATGCTAATAATATCATAAATGTTTGGTGAAGTCAAATCCTGGTTTATTGAATGGAAAAGGTTATCAACATTATCGATTCCGCTATGTATGAGCATTTTTTTAATCGAGCTGAAATTTATTTCTTTATTTATCAGACTATAGATCGAAGAAAGTGCTATAGCTTCCCCTATAACATAAACAAAGTTATAATAGAAAAAATCTGGGAAGAAGTTTTGAGAACGGAACATCCAGTCATATGATTGAAAACCATCACTTTGATGCAAGCCCAATCTATCTAACACAAGGCAATAGATTTCTGTTGGCAATTGCACATCATTTTTTACATTATCAAACGATTCCTTTTCAAAATGAAAAGCCGTTAGATTAATCATAAAGGTTCTTAATGCATTACAATAAAACTCACTTTTCCATGCACTCGATTCTATTGGACTCATAAACCGCTTAGCAAGGAACAAGAAGGCATAGTTTTCACAGAACAGCCCAAACATCTCAGCTGTAATTACCGAGAAATCAGTGTTGTAAAAGGAAAATTCGCATACGCATAATCCATGATATGCATGACCTAGTTCATGAGCTAGTTTACAAATATCGCTGATAGAACCATCAAAGTTCATACTTATAATGCTTTTTTTGCAGAATGGGATTACATTTGTATACGAACCAGTTAGTTTTCCAGAACGCTTTTCCCAGTCTATCCAGTTTTCATTCTTTGCACTGCGAATCATTTCTCCAAATTGTTGATCTAATTCACTAAAACATTCTTCTAACAAATCCAGCGCCTTTTCAATAGAAAATGACAAAGCATTAAGTTTTGCAGGATTCGTTATCGATAAAAGAAGTTTTTCTTGTGAGGAAAAGCCAAATTCATCGAATCGTTTTAAGAAACCAGAAATATGATTACTGTAGTTAATAGTATGATGTAGCATAGTATCTATTGCATTATCTGAAATACAATATTTATCTGCTATATATTCTAATGGACTACCAAATCCGTTTGAGCGAGCTAAGTCATATTGATACATTTTGATATAAGCATATAGTGAAGAAATACTATCGCAACTATTATTGATTGCTGCAAGTAATGCTGCATCATCTGTGTTCTGACATATATGGGAGCGATTACGATGAGACCAAAAGGCATCCGAAAGGCTCTCTTCACCAAATGAATGATCATTAATTATGGTTTGATATTGTTCTAAAGAATCAGCGATTGTTTTATACTTGGACATATCAACTGTAGAATCCACAGGGCGTTCAGTCAAAACCCTATGTAAATAGAACTCATATGGCTGTAATTCGGTCGGTAACGTCGATTTAAAAAAATCACTTATCTTAGTAATAGTGGTATTGTATTGCTGCTGATTTTCTTCATCATAATCATAGAGTAGGTTTAATTCTTCGGTATATTTTTCGCTTGCAAAGCCCATACGAATTACATTCCTGACAAAAGTAATTAAGTAGTCAAGAATACCTGTTGTCTCTTCTATGGTCAGAAATTTCTGTATTTCATTTGACATCGCATTATATTGTTTTATATTGCAAATGACTCGCTTTTTTAAGGATGTATATTTAGGATCGTCAATATCACGAAAATGCTGTAATAGTGTATTATTCAAAATAATCCTCCATTCGTTTGTTGGGATCATCAATAATCTTGCTGATGAATTGTGCCTCATAAGAATCTGCGCCTAAGACAGTTACATAATACTCCTGTGCAAAATGCAGATTTTCCGCTGCTTCCTTAAATAAACCCATTCTTGTTTGTAGAACACCAATTAGCATATGAGCATAGGCGATATAGTCATTGCTCTTCATGCGTTCTAATAGTTTTTTCTTGATTTCATATGCTTCTAAAAGCATTTGAGCGTTACTATCATTGCATAAAACACATTTACACATTATCAGGTTCATCTTACAGATCAAAGAATAGATATTCGATGTTTTTGGTGAGAAAATACAAAGCGATAACCAGATAGATATGTTTACTGCATCCGAGTCT